>FWPU01000085.1_pt1 | contig 282419 bp, 267 predicted proteins | sample 2228361 | NCBI WGS metagenome assembly FWPU01 (sample SAMEA103939777, study PRJEB20133) | metagenome
AGCTCGGCAAATTTTGGGCTACCAACCGCAAGTGTCTTTACCTTCGGGTTTAACCCAGCAATGGTACTGGATTAAATCTTTGTATGCTTGAGTGAAAGCAAAGACGGAAATGCGATCGTTAAATTTTTCTAAAAAGTATAGTTTTTTTCATCTTTTGATTTGTATTTGCGATATTCTATATAAAACTTTGCTAGAGGCAATGGATATCCATATCTCAAGGAACACAAAGTTTATCCATACCTGAAAACTAGTTAAGTAAGCGGACTTAATTAAATGTAGAATGCACCCTTGTTGTCAACTAAAAGATGCAAACAGTCTTGCAAGCTGCTACCATCTAAACTGTGGCTAGTTCCTGATGCGCTCGCTCTGAAGATACCGACTGTTATACGTGTTTAGACAGGCAAACGATCTCGGTTTGAGTGTTTTGGTGGTAATTACCGTACAAAACCGAAATTGAGAGCAACTAAGTAGAGTTTGTTATGATATAGTGTAAGGTAGTTAAGGCTTGCTTTACCAAAGTAAACAACTCTACGCAAGGGCAATAACTCCCAAGTGGAAAGCAGTTTTGATTGTAAGTATTTAGGAAACCAAATCAGAAGAATTAGATCGAGGTTATGACTCAGCAAGTGATTCACCCGATGGTGAAATTGCAGCGTAACGTGCAATCACTCGTAGACTCCAATATTATCAAGCCAAGCGATAGCATTTGGAAAATAGCTTTGCTGTACGGTAATGAATGGCAATACTGGAAAAAAGAACTCTTGGATTTTGGGTTTAGCATGCAAGATCCGGTGAGCGAATTGTTAGCAGTAGAAGCCTGGGATGAATAGTAGAAACTAGTAAGTGGATGGGAAAGGCGGTGTTCCCGACCACAAACTGCTAGAAAGCAAGTAATGTGCTGGCAGGAGGCAAAACATGTCTGCTCAATCGCTACCCGATGGCAAGAGTTGTCAGCGCCAGGGCAAAGCTATTGGCACGCCAAAAGAGCTGCAGACAATTCTTTAGCTGTTTGATAGCGATCGCGGGGTAGTGGTTCTGTGACCCGGTCTATGACCTCTCTTAATTGGGGGGTAATGGTAGGAACCTTATCCAAGTCAAAGCGAAAATTGCGTCCCCGCGGGCGATAGAATTTGAAAGGATTTTCACCAGTCAGCAGATAAATCAGTGTTGGTCCGATGGCGTAAAGATCGGATTGCGTTAGGGGTTGTCCCCGTTCTTGTTCAGGGGCGCAGTAACCTTCTGCACCGATACGAGTTCCGGGTGCGGTACCGATTTCTTTCACCGCACCGAAATCTAGCACAACTATGCGACGATCGGAGTTTCGCACCATTAAATTGGCGGGTTTAATATCGCGGTGAATTAAAGGAGGGTCTTGACTGTGCAGGTAGTCCAAGACATCGCAAGTTTGGATCATCCAGGCGATCGCCACAGGCGGCGTCACAGGACCCTTAAGCAAAATTAGTTTTTCCAAATCCTGTCCGTGGATCAATTCCATTGCCAGGTACTTCTTTCCGCCTTCAACAAAAAAGTCATAGTACTTGGGAATACCAGGATGGTGAAGAGATTTGAGAGTGTGAGCTTCCCGTTCAAATAATTCGCGGGCTTTGGCAATTTTAGCCATATCGGCTTCATTTGCTTTAACACCAGCAGTTGGGGATGTCCAGCGATTTCTCCTGTTCGACGGCAAGCTAAATAAGTAGTACCCATACCTCCTTGTCCGAGGATTCGTAAAATTTGATAATCGCGAATAGTCTGCAGCACGGATATGGGTTGACCGCAGTGGATGCAAAACAGATTTTCAGGGGAGTTTCCTTCGTGAGTGCAACTATTGGGAGAAGAAACAGTCGGTTTGTGTGGAGAAGTTACCGGTTCTGTTTGAAATTTCAGAATTGGACCTCCCCGTGCTAGCTGGAGCAAGGAATTATCCGGTAGCAAACTCTGAACTACCAAAACTCCGTTGAGAAAAGTGCCGTTGGTACCTTTACTAATTATTTGCCAGCAATTGCCGTCCTGCCGGGAATGAATTTGTCTGAGTTCTAAATGGTGTCGGGAGACAAGGACGTCAGTTAGTATCACGTCGTTATCTGCAGAACGACCAATTCGAATTACAGATTTGTTCTCGAAATGCCATTGTTTGAGGGGCGTTTTTTTTGGGGGTCTAACAGGGTCAGAGTAACCACATTAGTCAGAAATAATCGGGTAGATGGTAGAGAATTCCTTTGCAAACAGGGATAGGGTCTTCGGTATATAAACTTACAACTTAGTTATTGATACAAGTAGCTAACCACTAACTACCTTCCTTTTGACTGTCGAGATCTGGGCGCACTTTTGCCCGCACGAGTAAGGCAGTAATGTTGTCATGACCATTGTAATCATTTGCTAAATTAATTAAATTTCGGATGCCGGTTTCTAAATTCGCTTCCGAACTCAGCAGGGGAAGTAAATAAGACTGCCAATTATTTTCTAAGAGATTATTATCTGATAAACCATCCGATGCCAGGACAAACAAGGTATCTTCAGAAATATCAAAGAATTTAACATCAGGAACGATAAAATTTTCATCCCGAGGACCAAGAGCTTGGGTAAGCTGGTAAGCATCTGGACGGGCGTAAGCCAAACTGGGTTCTACTCCTCTGGAAATTTCCCGCTGACCGACTTCGTGGTCTACAGTAATTTGCGCCAAACCTCCTTTGCGAGTTACGCAGTAAAGGCGACTGTCACCGACATGAGCCACAGCTGCTTGAGTATTCTTAATTAAGAGCATGACCAAGGTGGTACCCATGCGCCCGATTCCCGAACGAGCATCTTGTTGATTGACATCGTAAATTGCTTGGTTTGCTCGCCTTACAGCTTCGCGAATTTGGTCCTCTGCAGGCAATTCATTACCAGTCCAGTGAGTTTGAAAGTATTGTTGTACTGTTTTGACCGCCAACGCGCTAGCTACCTCGCCACCGGCGTGTCCTCCCATGCCATCGCAGAGAATATATAATGCACGTGCTTGAATGTGGCGGCTGTGGGGAAATTCCAGGCTGTGAATTCGAGCGTCTATGCCAAAGTAGTCTTCGTTGTGATGCCTTTGTCGTCCCACATCAGTGATTCCAGCATGTTCCAGGCTGATTAACTGCATTGGCAGTACTACTGTGGGCAAATCGTCGCTTTTAGGACCAGTGTCTGGTTGCGTCCGATCTGAAGAAGCGATCGCACCTTTTGGAGATGGAATGGTATAGTTGAGTTGCTCTTGGGTAGCGATCGCCTTCATCGCTGATTGTAACTGCACTAAAGTAGAAATTTTGCCACTTTCTAAATCTCCTAAAAGTTGTAACAAAGAGCCAAATTGAGTACGTTGGGACTCTGTAAACAGTTTTTGCCAGATTTTTCCCAACGCTGGAATTGCCATCTCTTCCGGCGAGCTTGCCAGTTGTTTTTGTCCAGTCTTTGTTGCTTCCCCGTCCAACAAAGCATTGTGTCGCGATGGCTCTGGATACAACATTTGCAACGCCAGTGCTTGGTCTTCATCCAAGCGTAGATTTTGCAACTCCAAAAGACTTTGACGGCAATGAAATGGTTCCAGCAGTGCCCACAGGCACGTCATTTGATATAAATAGTTAATCAGCTGCAAAGAAGTGGTTTTCTCATCGCGCCACAAGTCTAGTAAATACGGCCAGTTAGAGCGGTCTTCTATTAAAACTACTTGTATATTTCCTTGCTGCCATGCATCGTGAATTATAGGTATGCCATGATTGGTGTGCGGTTGAAGACTCAAATAAATCTTCGCCAGGCTAGGAAAATTAGCCATTTCTGTCGGTGAAGGCAACCAAGCCTGTCCTTGATTAAAAAAGCTACCCTCCGGAGAGTCCCCCATCACTCCCAAAGGTCCCGAATACCGATTCGTTATCACTGCTTCTACAGGTGAAATTTGATACGGCTGGCAGTCCAACACTCGCACGCACAACTGAGTATTCGCAGCTATTTTTTGCAAATTTGGTAGGGGTTCTAGCAATTGATAGCGTTGTTGCGGGTCTAAATAAGAACCTTTAGGGAGAAAATCAGAACAACCACCAAAAGCTTGAGAACCACTCGATGCAAGGACGTTGTCGTTTGTCCTTTCACCTCCAGGTAACTGTGGCAAATCTTCCTTGGGGGAAGAACTTGGGATTTGTTCTCCAAAACCAAGCTCGCAAGGAACAAGATCTTTTCCCAACTCTTCGCCACAAGGTGCTTCCCCAGGTACTGCTTCCTTACACTTGTCTTTTTCCTTGTTATCCAAAGCAGCTTCTTCTACTGCAATAATTGCCCACCAAACCGTACCGCACCGAGCACCGCAGCTGTGACAAATTTCTGCGTGGAAAGGTACATCCGTCTGACATTGAGGACAGACCTTGTGGGTCAAGGACGCTCCACAGTTTTGACAAAATTTATTTGTATCGGGGTTTTCAAATTTACACTGAGGGCAAATCAGCATTGTGAAAGTTCCTTAATTCCCGCTCCCAGGTCGCTTTTTTCACCACTACCAGCACAGGGCCGTTACAGGCTTTTTCTGTTTGTAGTAGATTTAAAAATGATTGTAGTTTCGCAAGACCAATCTTTTTGGCAGTCTTTATTTTTACCCACTGTCCGGTTAGATTCTGACCAGACAAGTGCTTACTAACAATTGTAACCACGCGGAGAATGGGGAGCCAGATACGTAATTTTTTTCTTTCTTTAGCTACGAACTTCAAATGGTAGTTGAATGGTAAAACAAGTACGGTTAGACCCGCTTTCGACCTCAATTGTTCCTCCTAAGTATTTAGTAAGCTTTTGTACAAGTGCTAGTCCTAATCCCGTTCCTCCCTGTTTGCAAGGATCGTTGCTGGGAATACGGTAGAATTTATCAAAAATGCGCGGTAGTTCAGATGCGGGTATTTCTATACCAGAATTGCTAACTTGCAATTGCAGACAAGCAGATTTTGATTTTGCAGCAATGACAATTTGCGCTCCGGGGGGACTAAATTTACAAGCATTAGTAAGCAATTCGAGCAAAATGCGTTCGAGACTGTAAGGATCGCACACCAACGGAGGAATGCAAGGAGCAACCTGAAGATCTAGTTTATATCTCCAGGCAAGAAAATTGCGTGCTTTGAATAACTCTACTACCCGCTCTAACCATTGCTCGAGCTGTATTTTTTCCAAAATTAAAGTTTTAGTACTTGCGTCTAATCGCTGTAAATCTAGAAAGTTATTAATTAAATTAATTTCTCGCTCGCACTCGTTGGTTAAAATTTGAAAATAACGGGCCGCCGGCGAAGGTTGTGCAGGGGAAAAAGCTGTTTCTAGCCACAAGTTGTGTTCTCGATTCAGTGCAATTGCTAACATTTGGATTGCCATTTTCATGTTGCTCAGGGGAGTGCGCAACTCATGGGAAACTGTGCTAAGCAATTCATCTTTGAGGCGATGCAAGCTTTCCATTTCTTTTAGTTGCGCTCGGGCTGCTTTTTGGCTTTCTTGCCATGCAATTTCTGCTAATTTGTGTTCTGTAATGTCCACAGCAGTTCCTATATAGCCCAGAAAGCCACCAGTGGGGTGAAAGCGAGGAACAGCAGTATTTAAAATCCAGCGATATTCTCCATCCCAACGCTTTAAGCGACATTCGTACTGAAATTTTGTCCGTGTTCTCCACGCCGATTCATAGGTTTGCTGGCAAAAATTTTTATCTTCGGGATGGACTTCATCCCAGCAGCCAAATTCTCGTTGTTGTGGACTGCAATCACCAGTAAATTCTAGCCACGCTCGATTAAAAAAATTATAAAAACCATCAGCACCAGTCATCCACAACATTATCGGTATGATATCGGCTAAAACCTGCAGTTGCCGTTCGCTTTCATGTAAGGTTCCAGCAGCGAACTTTTGATGGGTAATGTCTTCAAGCACCATCAGTACCAGCTGCTGACTGTCTTGACTAGCATGCAAGATTTGGACTGCTACTTTTACCACTCGCATTTTACTAGCAGGACAGTTTAAGTTTAGTTCCCAATTGCCAACTTCACCTTCTGAAGAATTCTGGAATAAGTTTATGAAGCTATCGAGTAGGTTTTTTGTTCTGTTTGATTAAATAATTGGAAAACAGGCTTTTGTATTAGTTCTTCTGGTAAATAGCCAAGACTGCTTGCACCTTGTTGGTTAATAGATAAAATTGTCCCGGTCCGATCTAGAGTCATGTATACACGAGGAGTATTTTCATACAACTTGCGTTCCCATAGAACTTCTTCTTGAGTAGAGTGGCTGGTTTCTGGTGTAGGCTTTTCTACTTCGTAAGTTTCTCTTGGGGATACAAGTTCTAGGCGTGGGGGTGCTGTGTGGTGTTGGTAATAGGGATTGTGTTTGCTAAATGATTGATGAACGCTCATAGGACTTTAACAATATACCCAAACGCTGGTAGAAACCGGACACGGGCAAAAGAAAAAATTAATTACATAGTTTATAACGTAGTTTTTCAGCAAAATTACGCAAAAATTCACCTGTAGACTATAAATTTTCTTTTCTTAGTACTTCTTTCTAAGTCTGTGAAAACACTAAAGGCGAAGGCAAAAAGGCAAACAAGTAATTGTGGGAAAATTCCGTGCCGGTGGCAAGCATGCTTGATTAAAATTACAAATATATCTTAAGTATGCGGACATTGATAGTGCGATTATTTAGGGTTTTGCTTGCTAAATGCCGTGTTCGCAAAAACTAATTTATGTAATATTTTTAACTCTTGGGGAGTGAGGTCACGCCATTGACCTGGTTGAAGACCGTAGATTTGCAGCTGAGCAATGGCGACTCTGACCAGGCGCAAGGTTGGAAACCCTACAGCAGCAGTCATTCGCCGTACTTGGCGATTTTTTCCTTCTGTCAAAGTTATCTCTAGCCAAGCAGTAGGTACGGTTTTGCGAAATCTCACGGGTGGATCGCGATCGCTCAAAGGGGGGTCTTCAGTCAAAAGTCGTACCTTGGCTGGTCGAGTCCGGTAATTTTTAATGAACACGCCTTGTTCTAGCTTTTTAATAGCTGCTGGTTCGGGAATTCTTTCGACTTGCACCAAGTAGGTGCGTTCGTGTCCAAATCGAGGATCGCAAAGGCGATGCTGCAACTGGCCGTGATTCGTCAGCAACAGCAAACCTTCGCTATCCCAATCCAAGCGTCCGGCAGGATATACTTTTGGAACCTGAATATAGTCTTTGAGCGTGCGATGACCAGAACCATCTTGGGTAAATTGGCTGAGGACGCCGTAAGGTTTATAGAAAAGAATATATCGGTAGTCGCAAGCCATCAGTACAAAAGTCGATAATGAAATTAACGCCTAAATAGTTATTTTCTCAAGTCCTTGTGCTAACTACTTTCCCTGGAACCAGTAAGAATTTCAGGTACACAGCGGCAAAAAAATTACCAGCTTGAGGATGTTAGGTATCTTGCGATCGCCACACCAACAACTCCACCACCAGCGCCCGCTTGTTATTGTGCCACTTTTGCAAAACCCAAAGGTACCAAATTCACCTTGCCAGGCTCCCCAGAATTGTCAACACCTTTGTACCCAACTTCAGCAGAAGTGGTACAATCACTACCATGCTAGGGGTGCCTGCCTTTGCAGGCTGAGATCACACCCTTAGAACCTGAATCCGGGTAATACCGGCGAAGGGAAGCTGTTTATCGAGGAAAATAAATATGCGGACAGAATGGGTCGCCAAGCGGCGCGGGCAAAGCAATGTCAGTCAAATGCACTACGCTCGGCAAGGTGTGATTACGGAAGAGATGCAATACGTAGCTCAGCGTGAAAACCTTCCTGTTGAGCTAATCAGAGATGAAGTGGCACGGGGAAGAATGATTATCCCTGCTAATATCAATCACACCAACTTAGAGCCAATGTGCATCGGCATTGCCTCCAGATGCAAAGTAAATGCCAACATTGGCGCTTCTCCCAACTCTTCTAGCATAGAAGAAGAGCTGGCAAAATTAAAACTGGCAATTAAATACGGTGCTGATACCGTTATGGATCTGTCCACTGGCGGCGGTAACCTAGATGAAATTCGTACTGCCATTATTAATGCCTCACCTGTTCCTATCGGCACCGTACCAGTCTACCAAGCTTTAGAAAGCGTTCATGGCAGAGTTGAAAATCTTACTGCCGATGATTTTCTCCACATAATCGAAAAGCACGCCCAGCAAGGCGTGGATTACATGACCATCCACGCGGGGATTTTGATAGAATATCTACCCTTGGTAAGAAACCGCATTACTGGTATTGTCTCTCGTGGTGGTGGTATTTTGGCAAAATGGATGCTGCACCATCACAAACAAAACCCGCTGTATACCCATTTTCGGGATATTATTGAAATTTTCAAAAAGTATGATGTTTCCTTTAGTCTGGGTGACTCGCTACGTCCCGGTTGCATTCACGATGCTTCCGATGCCGCCCAGATGGCTGAACTCAAAACTCTCGGCAAATTGACTCGCAAAGCTTGGGAACACGACGTACAGGTAATGGTCGAAGGTCCCGGACACGTACCCATGGACCAAATTGAGTTTAATGTCAAAAAGCAGATGGAAGAGTGTTCGGAAGCACCTTTCTATGTTCTGGGACCCCTGGTAACAGACATTGCTCCCGGTTACGACCACATTACCTCTGCCATCGGTGCAGCAATGGCTGGATGGTACGGTACTGCTATGTTATGCTACGTCACACCCAAAGAACATTTGGGCTTGCCTAATTGCGAGGATGTGCGCAATGGATTAATTGCCTACAAAATCGCAGCCCACGCAGCGGATATTGCCAGACACCGTCCAGGAGCAAGAGATAGAGACGACGAACTTTCTCGCGCTCGTTACAACTTCGATTGGAACCGCCAGTTTGAATTAGCACTCGACCCGGAAAGAGCCAGGGAATACCACGACGAAACTTTACCAGCAGATATTTACAAAACTGCTGAATTTTGTTCGATGTGCGGTCCCAAATTCTGCCCGATGCAAACTAAAGTTGACGCCGAGGCTTTGACAGAATTAGAAAAGTTTTTGGCTAAGGAGCCTGTAACCCAAAGTTAACCTTGTGATACCCTCCCACACCAAATCAAGAATAATGGTGTGGGCTTTTCCAACCTCACAGTTCACAGTTGGAAATGGAAAGCCCCACCCCACCTGTGTTGGTCGTAAACCCCCAAAAGAACGACTTGACAGGAGGAGGCAGTGCGGTCTTGGGAGTCCCTTCCAGGAGTAAGTTGCCGGTACTGTTTCCCTTCGCCAGAGTCCCTAGCTGCTAACTGCCATCCGCTCGTGGGTATTGCCGATAGGTAAGGAAAGTTTCAGTGGTATCGAGTCAAACTCAACCTCAACGAGCATTCTTTGTTCACGTGTCCCGCACTGTTGGGAAAGATTCCGATCTGGAATTTATAGCCTTCCAAATCCCTCAGGAGTTGAATAACGTAGAGGAATCCAAAGAATTTTTTGGCTGACGTCTGCGTTTTTAGGTGTGAATAGAAAATGAGAAATATTTTAGTTATCGGTGCGGGTATTGCTGGTTTAGCAGCTGCCCGCCAGCTTCAATTGAGCAATTTTCAAGTCACGGTTTTAGAAGCTAGAAATCGAATTGGCGGCAGAATTTACACTCACAAAAATTTTGGTTTTCCAGTAGATTTAGGTGCTTCTTGGATTCATGGAATAGACAAAAATCCTCTTACTAAATTGGCACAGGAATTCCAAGTTGTTATTCAATACACTGATTTTGATAATATTCAAGTGTATGGCAGCAACGGTGAAATTTTCACAGCGCCGGAATTAAAAGACGCTAATTTACTCTCCCAGGAAATTCTTAAGGAAGCTAAATCTTTAGGTAAGAAGTTAGAATCTGATATTTCAGTAGCAGAAGCGATACAGTATGTCTTACCAGGTAAGAAGAATATTACTCGTCGACAAAAATCTCTGGTGCAATGGTATTTAACTGGGCGCGAAATACAGGAAGGTACAGATTTAGACAGTTATTCCGTATGGGAATGGGATGAGTATGAAAATTTGGAAGGTGGTAATTACTTGTTACCTAATGGTTATGAGCAAATTATTCAAGGACTAGCAAAAGATATTGATATTCGCCTGCAGCAAAAAGTTATTGAAATTCAGTATGATGAAAAAAGGTATTAGTGAAAACTGATTCAGAACATTTTTTAGCTGATGCAGTTGTAATTACTTTACCGTTAGGAGTACTCAAATCTGCTGCTGTTATTTTTTCTCCTCCCCTACCTAAAAGTAAATTAACAGCTATTAACCGTCTTGGTATGGGAGTTTTGAATAAAGTAGTTTTGAAGTTTCCGCAAGCATTTTGGTCACAAGATTATGACATCATTGGCTATGCGAGCGAGAAGGATAAGGATTTTTCCGTTTTTTTGAATTTGAATCGATATATTTCAGTGCCGGTGTTGGTAGCATTAACTGGTGGAAGTTTTGCCCGCAGTTTGGAGGCTTTATCTGAGGTAGAAATTGAAAAACGGGTAATGAAGGTATTGCGTCGGATGTATGGAGATGGTATACCTGCTCCGGAAGTGGTGATAGCAACTCGTTGGGTCAGCGATTCTTTTGCTTGTGGATCTTATTCAAATATGCCAGTTAACGCCAAAGCTAGCGATCGCGATACCTTGGCCGCTCCTGTGGAAAATCGCCTTTTTTTTGCTGGAGAGGCCACATCGCAGCAGTATCCATCTACCGTTCACGGTGCTTATCTATCGGGATTGAGGGAAGCTGAGCGCATTCTTACAGAGTTTGGGGTTTAACTTTAAGCTTTTGTGGTTAAAGCTGTTTGTAGCGCTGTTGAATTTCCGCGATCGTCAACACTGCTTGAAATTTTAATCCCATTGAGCGGTAAAACTCTGCTCCACCCTCCTGGCGATCCACCAGAGAAATTACTTCATTGACTGTATAATTTGCTGCTTTTAAGCGTGCCACTGCTTTCATTGCAGATTGTCCGGTGGTGACAACGTCTTCCAAAACTACAACTTTTGTACCTTCTGGCAAATTCGGTCCTTCAATGTAAGCTTTTGTACCGTGTCCTTTGGCTTCTTTACGAATAATTAACGCCGGTAGGGGACGGTGTTCGTAGGCAGAAACTACGCTCACAGCAGTCACAATTGGGTCTGCTCCCAATGTCATGCCAGCTACTGCTTGGGTATCAGCTGGTAATAAAGATAACAGAATGCGACCAATTGCCAAGGCACCTTGGGGGTGGAGCGTTACCTGCTTGCCATTGATGTAGTAGGAACTGCGTTGTCCGCTAGAGAGGATAAAATCGCCTTCTTGATAGGCTAGCTGGCAAAATAAATCTAGCAATTTCAAGCGCAGGGTTTGCAAATCGGCAGTATCTGCCCAAAAATCTTGCTGGTTAAGGGTTTTGGCTGGTTCGGTCATTACAAAAGTTTAAAATTTGTGTTAAACCAAGAGTTGGATTCCTAAGTAAGAAGGTGTAACAAAATATAGATATCAGAATTGGCGCTAGTTCCTTTTTCAGTCAAAAAATGCTCTTATTTCAGATATTTCTGTTTATTCACCTCTATCTTTTTCAGGGTTATCATAGAAAGCAAAAGTTATAATTGACACAAAAACTAAGGAGTAACATACATGGCTTTCAAATTACCGGCCCTGGGTAGTTTATTAGTTATCTTTGCTTGCGCGATCGCTTTTCCAGCTTCCGCTGCGGAGGATACCCAGGTAAACTATGAATACGAAACACCCCCAGAAGTAATCGAGCGAGCTTATTTTAAAAATGACCCTAATTTCTTTGGCAATAACACCACTGAAAGCGATATTGACCTGATTTTAGGACCTGGTTCTTTGTTTAGAAACTCCTTCCCGGAAAATAAAATAGCACGAGATGCACAATTAGTTCATATTGTTTATCAGGATCTGTTGTACCAACAAGTTAGTAGCGATCCCTATCTTCGCACGCCAGATTTACCAAATCCCTACAACAGTTCTTTGTTAATGTCTCCTCGTTTCAACACCAATCAAATGAAATTAGGAACGGAGTATCGATTTGAGGATATGCCTTTTGGAATCAAATCCAGCAACGAGAAATAAGGCCTTAATGTTTGGGGAAGGCACGTTACTGCTTTAGACTTTCAAAAAGCTAGCAAGTAGTGGGTTGAGCAGGCAGAGAGTTTCTGCCCGTGGTAATGAAACTCTTTGGTGGTATTTCAACCCTTTTATCCATTCCAGACTATATTGTTATTAGGTAAAAACCTGCAGAGAGTGGATTTAACGACCAAATGAGTAATAATCCAGGGTGCAGGAGTTGAACCTGCCTAAGGCGAATTATGAGTTCGCTGCCTCAACCGCTCGGCCAACCCTGGCTACAACTTGTTAATCATAGCATATATTTATTACTTATGACCAAAACCAAACTCAGCAAATAAACATATGAAACAATTTGATATTGAAATAGCACAAATTAATATTAATTAGGTTCGCTTAAGAATTGGGGTAAGCTGCTTCAATACTCACAAACACATCAGCATTCTTGTGCCATAGCTTGTCAGCAATGAGAATAAATTCCACCGTCGTTTTAACTTTGACTTTGTTAACCCTGATGTTGGGAGCAGGTTCGGTGAGCGCATTTTTGGGATTTGATATAGGAAGTAAAGCGCTCAAAGGCGTGACGGCGCCAGATTCACGTCCTACTACCAAATTTGCTGCTGCTAAAGCAAACAGCGCCCAGCATGCAGGGTTAACGCTCTTAAAAGAGGAAGAAATTCTGAAAATCGTCAAAGCACGCATTGAAGGCAAAACTCGCGCTCAATCAGAGAAAAAAGAAGAAGATGAAGATATAGCTGAAGATACAACTGCCATTAAGCAAAAGCAAAAGGAAAAGCAGCAAACAGAAATTGCAGAAAAACCTCAAGAAGGATTTCCCATTGCTGCGGAAAACGGGGGTGTAAATTTTTCTGTACAATCGGCTCGCTACTCTGGTGGAGCTTTGCAGCTGCGGGTGAAAATGCAGAACAAAGGCAAGGATTCGGTACGTTTTTTGTATAGTTTTTTAGATGTTACGGATAACAAAGGACGAACCTTAAGTGCGAGTACAGAAGGTTTGCCTTCGGAATTGCCTGCTAACGGGCCAGTATATACCGGTACGATCAGCATTCCTACTGCTTTGCTCGATGATGTTAAAAGCGTCTCGCTGTCTATAACCGATTATCCTGCTCAAAAATTAAAGCTAGAAGTGGCAAACATTCCTGTAGAAAAAGGCAACTAGGGATGAGGAATTAAGGTATTTTGCTCAGGAATACTCAATCACGAGCGTTAAATACTAGCTTTTTTGGCAGTGAGTAAGAGGTTTTCTTAACTTGAGCTGGACGGATGTAGGGCTGCGATTGTTATCGGTAGTACTTTTGATTGCGATCAATGCCTTTTTTGTCACTGCGGAATTTGCAATGGTGACGGTACGGCGATCGCGCATTCATCAGTTAGTAGAAGCTGGGGATAGTCAGGCCTTAGCTGTGGAAGCTTTACAACGTAGTATCGACCGTTTGCTGTCTACCACTCAATTGGGAATTACCCTCTCTAGTTTGGCATTGGGGTGGATTGGAGAAAGCACGATAGTCGTCCTGGTGAAATTATGGTTGCAGTCTTGGCCTTTACCGGGAGCCATCAATACTTTCATTGCTCATTCTTTTTCAATTCCGATTACCTTTTTTTTGATTGCTTATCTTCAAATTGTATTGGGAGAATTGTGTCCGAAATCTGTAGCCATGCTGTACTCAGAACAGCTAGCAAGATTTTTGGGACCTTCTGTCAGGGCGATCGTGCGTTTTTTTAGCCCTTTTATTTGGATTCTCAATCAATCAACCCGCTGTTTGTTAAGATTGTTTGGCATAGAATACACCGGTCAAAGTTGGAGACCGCCCGTAACTCCCGAGGAATTACAATTAATAATCTCCACAGAACGCGAATCTACTGGTTTGCAAGCTGGAGAACGAGAATTATTGAAAAACGTGTTCGAGTTTGGGGAAGTAACAGTCCAAGCGATTATGGTTCCGCGCACTAATATCGTCGCGCTACCAGAAAATGCCACTTTGCAAACTTTTTTCGAGTATATGGCAGATAGCGGTCATTGTTGCTTTCCAGCGATCGGAGAATCTTTGGATGATATTCGCGGTATTTTTTACTTTCAAGACTTAGCACAGCCCTTAGCTGTAGGAAAGCTTGTTTTGGATACACAAATCCGACCGTGGATGCGTGTAGCAAGATTTGTACCCGAACACACGCCTTTGAGCGAATTGCTACCGCTGATGCAGCAAGAAAAGCTGGAAATGGTGATAGTTGTGGATGAGTTTGGCGCCACAGCAGGACTGGTTACGATTCAAGATGTTGTTGCCCAAATTATTGGTGAAGCTGGTGCAGCCGAAAGTTCCGATGAGTTACTGATTGAGCTTGTGGACCGGTGGACATTTTTAGTACAAGCCCAAATCAATGTCGAAGAACTAAACGAAGTGTTACATCTTAATTTGCCCTTGAGCAAAGAATACCAAACCTTGGGCGGCTTTTTACTATATCAATTACAAAAAGTCCCCAATCTTGGTGAAAGCTTCCGCTATGAAAATTTGGAATTTACTGTCGTCTCCATGGAAGGACCTCGCTTGCACCAAATTCAATTACGGCTTTTACAACCAGAGGATCTAAAAGGGTAATTTTAATTTTGAGCGTATGGCAGGGGATCTTTTAATCCGAGTTCGGCAAAAGCAGCAAGGCGCAGGCGACAGGAATCGCACACCCCACAGGCTACATCTCCACCTGCATAGCAAGACCACGTTAGTTCCCAAGGAACTCCCAGTCGATTTCCAAGTTGGATAATTTCTGTTTTTTTCAAATACAGCAAAGGTGTAACAATTCTTACCGGTTTCCCTTCCAGTCCTTGTTTTGTTCCCAAACGAAACACTTCTTGCATGGCTTTGATATAATCGGGGCGGCAGTCTGGATATCCAGAGTAATCCAAGGCATTAACTCCGATGTAGATACGTTCCGCTTTGATGGTTTCGGCGTAGGCAAGGGCAAAGCTTAAGAATATGGTATTGCGGGCAGGAACGTAGGTAACAGGAATATTTTGTGACATTTCCTCTAGAGAGCGCCCCGTAGGTAAATCGATGCTATCGTCGGTAAGAGCCGAACCTCCCCACTGTCGCAAGTCAAAACTCACCACTTGGTGTTGGATGACATTTGCTTTTTGGGCGATCGCCAACGCGGAGTCCAACTCTCGTTGGTGTCGCTGCTGGTAATCAAAGGAAATGGTATAACACTCACAGCCCTCCGCCAAAGCTTGGTAGAGAACTGTACAAGAGTCTAATCCTCCAGACAATAAAATTACAGCTTTCATCTTCAACAGTGGGAAGTTACTATCCTGGATTAGTTCCAGTCCACAGTTAATAATTTTTTTTGAAATTGCTGAGTGCCACTTGCAGGCTGTAGCCCGGTAATATCTGTAATTTTAAATACAAAAACTATTTCTAATTCCTAGTATCTCTCTACTTTATTATACTCTAAAATAAATTTTCTTAATTCCAATATTTTCAATTACAATCGACTTTCCCCTTTCTAAAACGTAGTTACTTTTATGACATTACCGTTTTTTAAAAAGTTAAAAAATATACATAAATACCCGCAAACTATACAAAGTATAACCGGATAATGGGAACTCGTAACAAACTTTGAAATTCTTCATAAACAGAACCTCTATGTTACCATCTGGATGGTTTTAGACGATTGGTCACTGGCTGTTTTAGTATCAAAGCCAACGGCCTTAGCGTCTCTAAATTTGGTGGTTGAGGAGAGAATAAGAGTGCAAGATAGCAGCATGTCAACAGGAGAACACAACGGACACGGACACCGGACCCAGCCCCGTCCGATTCGCATAGGCGTCATTGGGGTAGGCAACATGGGACAACACCATGCTCGTGTTCTGAGTTCTATGAAAGACGTTGAACTGGTAGGTGTAGCAGACATTAATGTGGAGCGAGGATTGGAAATCGCTAGTAAATACAAGGTGCGTTTTTTTGAAGATTACTGTGACTTGCTGCCCCATGTGGAGGCGGTTTGCATTGCCGTTCCCACGCGTTTGCATTACGCAGTTGGTATCACCTGTCTTTTAGCAGGAATTCATGTTTTGATTGAAAAGCCAATTGCAGCAAGTATTTCCGAGGCAGAATCCCTAGTAAATGCTGCTGCTGAATCGGGGTGCATTTTACAAGTAGGTCACATCGAACGCTTTAGTCCAGCATTTCAAGAATTGAGCAAGGCGTTGAAGACAGAGGAAGTACTAGCATTAGAAGCTCATCGCATGAGTCCTTATTCCAATCGTGCCAACGATGTTTCAGTAGTGCTGGATTTAATGATCCACGATATTGACCTACTTTTAGAATTGGCCGCTTCTCCGGTAGTAAAATTAACAGCTAGTGGCAATCGCACCTTAGACTCTGGTTACCTAGATTACGTGACTGCTACCCTAGGATTTGCCAACGGCATTGTTGCTACCTTGACTGCAAGCAAAGTTACTCATCGCAAGATCCGCAGTATTGTAGCGCATTGTAAAAATTCATATACTGAGGCAGATTTTCTCAAAAATGAAATTTTGATTCACCGGCATATTACCAATAACTCTATAGGAGACTATCGACAAGTACTATACAAACAGGACGGTGTCATAGAAAGAGTTTATACCAGCAATACAGATAAACTAGGAGCAGAACTGGAACATTTTGTTAACTGCGTGCGCGGTGGCAATCAACCTTCTGTTGGTGGCGAACAAGCGCTTAAAGCCCTGAGATTGGCAAGTTTAGTTGAACAGATGGTTCTGGAAGATAAGGTTTGGAATCCATTAGATTGGGAATCGGAAACAAGAGTGCAGTCTTTAACACCTACTGTTTAAAACAGTATAAAAGTGGCAAAACGGGAGAACAGGAAAAGTAAACAATTGCTCTTTCCGGTTCTCCTTTGATTTATAAAGTTGCTATTGCTTGATGGATGGTTACCGACACAAACGGGAGCGATCGCTCTTATAGCAAAGCAAATAATAAGGATTGCGGTGATGACAGATTGGATTAAAGCTACTATAGAATCCTTGGGCTACACGGGTATTGCCCTGCTGATGTTCTTAGAGAACTTGTTTCCGCCCATACCTTCAGAATTGATTATGCCACTGGCAGGATACACAGCCAATTTGCCGGGAGCAAAGCTGAATATTATTGGTGTATTTTTGGCAGGATTAACAGGTTCGGTACTGGGGGCAATCTTTTGGTATTTTCCTGGCAAATTTCTCAGCCAAAGGCGCTTGCAAGCACTGGCCAACAGATACGGTAAGTGGTTGTCCATATCTGGCAAAGATATTATCAAAGCAAAACACTGGTTTGACAGACAAGGCAAAAAAGCTGTATTTATCGGTCGGCTTGTACCTGGAGTCCGCACTTTAATTTCTATTCCTGCAGGCATTAGTGATATGCACCTGCTATCTTTTATATTTTATACAACTTTAGGTAGCGCTTGCTGGGTAGGTTTGCTAACATACACAGGATACGTGTTGGGTAGTCAATATGAACTTGTGGACAAGTACCTTGCTCCTGTATCTAAATTTGTTCTTGCCGGCCTGCTCCTGGGGTTTTTTTTCTGGGTACTGAAGCGCAAGCGCAAAAGCAAAAGGAGATAAGATACTAGAATTACAAAAATGGTTTTTTGGTGTAAAAAGTATCCTTAAGAGGAGCAAACCTCCTTTTCATCTCTTTCATCTATCGTGATTTTTAATGCTAAAAAATCCGTAAAAATTCTGAGAAGCGAAATCAGTATTCCTGGTACGTTTGCTGCTACGGTTGACGCTATCAAGAATTTCTGATACACGGATTTTTGTAAGATGACCATGGTAATTTGTTAAAGCTAAGTAAATACTAGGAGCTTTCATGACAGACCAACCAACTGCCGCCACCCCCATGAATGCCGCTGCTATACCTATGAATAGAGTTTCGGCATCTACTCCCATCAACGCTAATCCTGCAGTACCAAATAACTTAAGTACCGGGAAAAAAATCCTGAGCGTCGATTTGGGTAGAACTTCCACAAAAGCTTGTATTACCCGCGAACCAGGCAATGTCATATTTGTTTCTGCCAATGTGAAGGAAATGTCAATGGAACAAGTGCGGGGTGGTGTATTTGAAGCCCGCGCTACCGATCCCTTAATGGATCTGTGGTTGGAGTATCAAGGTAGTGGATATGCTGTCGGTCAACTCGCAGCAGATTTTGGCGCTAACTTAGGAGTGGGTAAATCCAAGGTAGAGGACGCCCTGATAAAAGTCTTGGCTTGTGCTGGTTACTTTAAGCTCAAAGACGAAATCTTTGTGGTAGTGGGCTTGCCTTATCTTTCTCAAGAGCAGTTTGAAAAGGAAAAAGCCCAGTTAATCAGCCAATTGGAAGGTCCCCATGTCATGAACTTCCGCGGCGAACCTGTGTCCTTGAACGTTAGTAAGGTATGGGTAATGCCAGAAGGCTATGGCAGCCTGCTGTGGTGTGAAGCTAAACCTAACAAGGGTGCTGCGCCAGACTTTACCAAAGTTTCGGCAGCAATTGTCGATATCGGTCACCAAACTATTGATTTCTTGATGGTGGATAACTTCCGCTTTGCTCGAGGTGCTTCCAAGAGCGAAGATTTTGGTATGAGCAAGTTTTACGAACTGGTAGCCGCAGAAGTAGAAGGAGCTGACAGTCAATCTCTAGCACTAATTGCTGCTGTCAACAGACCCAAAGGCGATCGCTTTTATCGTCCCCGCGGCGCCAGCAAGCCTACAAACTTAGACGACATTCTCCCCAATCTTACCGAAATGTTTTCGCGGGAAATTTGCAGTCGTGTGCTAGCATGGCTACCAGAGCGCGTCACCGATGTTATTCTCACCGGCGGTGGTGGAGAGTATTTCTGGGAAGACGTTCAACGTCTGCTGAAAGATGCCAAAATTAACGCCCATTTGGCTTCCCCTTCTCGGCAGGCTAACGCTCTGGGACAATATATTTACGCAGAAGCACAGCTTGCCAACCGCTCTCCTAGGGCTTAACACGAATGTTCCAATGGTCAAAAAAGATAGTTAAATCGGTTACGTTTAACCCAGGGGTGGCCGATGAAAGTTTGTTAGCACTTGTCGAAAGCCATCTGGATAAAAATCCGGAAAAAAGTTTTAGCGACCTCTGTAAAGAGGCTCTGTGGCAATCTTTGTGCGTACCGCAATCTGTGCGACCAAATTCGCAGTCACCCCTACCACCGACAGAAAAACCAGCAGCAGCAGGAGGATTGGAAGCACAACTGACCGCAGTACAAAGTCAATTGGCTGACCTAGAGGAACGTTTTTTTGCCAAGACATCTCATCGGTTGGAAATGATGGAACAGTATCTGGTGCAACTAACTCAACAAGTTGCCCAGCTCAGTGTTGCGATTAATAAGTTACAAGTTGTTCAGACACCGACCCCATCCCCAGCAGCAGAAGTAGTAAACAATACTTCTGCTCATCATACCACTACTTCTACCACCGCACCTTCCCAAGAGGTAGATCCTTTAATCAGTCGGTTGAGTCAATATCTAGATGATTTCTAGGAAAAACTGAGTGGGAAAAATTTTTGCTGCTGCGTGCAATCTCCTTAATGGGAAATCCTGTTAAGGAGGTTTAATATTTTTATCTATTTAGGATGTTACTAGCACAATTTTTAACACTTGTGATAGTTTTGTTACCGAGCTACCAGTGTCAATGATAGAATCCTCCTAAACTGAAGTTGGGATACCTTCATGCCAGTTGCTGCTAACTCAATCAAGTTTGGTACGGATGGCTGGCGGGGTGTGATTGGCGATGAGTTCACGTTTGAACGTCTAGCTAGGGTCGCGCCGGCTGCCGCGAAAGTGTTATTTGAAACCTACAAAGACCAGGTAGGCGATCGCAAAGTTATCATTGGTTACGATCGCCGATTCATGGCAGAAGATTTTGCCTGGAAAGCAGCCACCGCCGTCTCTCAGGCAGGATTTGACGTGCTGTTTAGCGAAACTTATGCACCAACCCCAGCTTTTAGTTGGGCAGCAAAACAATACCACGCCTCGGGCGCGCTGGTAATCACTGCTAGCCACAACCCCGCACAGTATTTGGGCTTAAAAGTTAAAGGTGCATTTGGTGGTTCCGTACTGCCAGAAGTAACCAAAAAGATAGAAGTCCTTCTTCAAGAAGAAATATCACCTCCTGCTTCGGTCGCCACTGCCGGTAAGATAGAAAAATTCAATCCTTGGGACAATTATTGCCAACAGCTAAAAGAAAAAGTCAATATTGTTAAAATCCGCAATGCCATCGATGCAGGAGAACTTACCGTCTTTGCTGATGTGATGCACGGTGCTGCTGCAGGTGGACTTGCAATGCTCATTGGCGAAAAAGTACAAGAAATCAACAGCGATCGCGATCCCACCTTCGAAGGCGGCGCACCAGAACCCTTACCCAAGTACCTTTCCCGACTGTTTGCACTGATCCGTTCTCACCAACAACAGCACCCCTCAGGCTTAACGGTAGGATTGGTATTTGACGGTGACTGCGATCGCATCGCGGCCGTTGACAGTGCAGGTAATTTCCTCAGCTCCCAAATTTTAATTCCGATATTAATCGACCACTTGACCTTACGACGCAACTTCCGCGGCGAAATTGTCAAAACCGTTAGCGGTTCGGATTTGATTCCTCGAGTAGCGGCATTGCACCAACTCCCAGTATTTGAAACAGCCGTAGGCTACAAATACATAGCTGACAGAATGCTAACCACAAAAGTATTGTTGGGTGGCGAAGAGTCGGGAGGTATTGGTTATGGTAACCACATTCCAGAACGGGATGCTCTTTTGTCAGCATTGTACGTACTAGAAGCGATCGTGGAATCAAAATTAGATTTGAGCGAGTACTACCGACGCTTGCAACAACAAACAGGTTTTACATCCGCCTACGATCGCATTGATTTACCCTTATCTAGTATGGAAGTGCGAGATCGTCTTTTACAACAACTGCAAAACCAACCCTTCTCAGAAATTGCCAGCTTACCAGTCATTGATTGTCAAACTATAGACGGTTATAAATTCCGCCTCGCCGATGGTAGCTGGTTAATGATTCGTTTTAGCGGTACAGAACCGGTTTTGCGCCTCTACTGCGAAGCTCCGACACTCGAACAAGTACATCGAACTTTGGCTTGGGCAAAACAGTGGGCACAATCATAGGTAGAAAAAATTCACCACCAAACCACCCATTACATCTCCTGACTAATGACAAAATTACTTGTAGTGGCAACAGGAAATCCAGGAAAACTGCGGGAAATGCAAGCTTACCTGGCTGATTCTGGTTGGGAATTAAGGCTCAAACCTGAAGAATTGGAAATTGAAGAAACAGGAGACACCTTTGTTGCTAATGCATGTCTCAAAGCATCCCAAGTCGCAAAAGCAACAGGTAACTGGGCGATCGCCGATGATTCTGGCTTGCAGGTAGATGCTTTAAATGGTGCACCGGGAGTTTATTCTGCACGTTACGGAAACAGCGACGCGGAACGTATAGCCAGGTTATTGCGAGAATTGGGCGAACAATCTCACAGACAAGCTCAGTTTGTTTGTGTAATAGCGATCGCTCGTCCTGATGGCGCGATCGTCCTGCAATCAGAAGGGATTTGTCGAGGTGAAATTCTTTACGCACCCCGGGGTAATTACGGTTTTGGCTACGATCCCATTTTTTACGTTCCGGAAAAACAAATGACCTTTGCGGAGATGACACCAGAGTTGAAGCGCGCAGTTAGCCACCGAGGAAAAGCTTTTGCCAATTTACTTCCCAAGTTGGCAAGCTTGGAAATCACTGATAGCTAGTTGCTAATTGCTAATCTTGATACGAGCGATTAGCTATTAGCGATTAGCCATCTACGAAAATTTTTTACACTGCTTCTGTATTTTTCTCTCCAGTACGAATCCGCACAACTTGCTCTACTGGAGATATAAATATCTTACCATCGCCAATTTCTCCTGTGCGGGCAGCAGAAATAATTTTCTCTACAACCATGTCTACCTGATTGTCCTCAACAACAATTTCCAATTTCAGTTTTTGCAAAAATTCAACCGTATACTCAGAACCGCGATAACGTTCTGTCTGACCCTTCTGACGTCCAAATCCCCGAACTTCAGAAACAGTCATACCAACTATACCAGCGTTAACTAAGGCTATTTTTACCTCATCCAGCTTAAAAGGACGAATTATAGCTTCTACTTTTTTCATTTTTCCTCTCCTATATATTCCAGTGGCTTTTATCTATCTAATCAGATCCTTTGCCCAGAGTTTTAACTATTAAGGCGACTACTATTAAAAAGTATTATTAACTACATTTTTTATATTTTTTACTCATACTCTTACCGAGAAATAAATAAATTATACTTATGTTTATGACGGGAAATAGCTATCTTTAAGCAATATTTTCTATTCCAGAACAGGTAGCGTCAAAAAAAAGAACTACTAATGTGGTGCGAGGAGCAATCAAACCAATCGGAAGCTGCCATCCCCAATCCCCATAAAAACTTGGCTTGCAAATCAACAAGTAAATTAATAACGGTACGGATTTTACTGGGAAACTAAATGGCTGTGATTTGCTAAACAGTTGGCTAGGGGTTTTGATGGGCAAAAAAAGGACGTACAATTAAATAACCAGCACCAAAGCCGAGAAATACCACTAACAAAATCCCTAGCAACAGCCACCAATTATTGCTTTCTCTTGTTTTTGGCTCAGTGAAAGGATAAGTTGCCACTTCCTGTCCTTCAAAGAACACTGGCGTTGTCATATAAGAGGGATAAGAGGGAATTCCCATCGCCCTATAACTAATATTTGGACGCGGACGGCGTACCTGGGAATACTTAGCTTTTTTTTGACGTTGGGTATCGTTTTTACCCTCGGTAGAGGGGCGGGGAACTTGGTGATAATTGGTTTGGCTAGGAGAATTCAGCAAATTTTGCAAGTGCAAAACAGACTGAATCGCTTTGGTAATTTCTTGCCGGAGTAGTTGATTCTCCTGTACAAGTTTGTGATTTTGGGCACTCAAGGCATCTATCTGTGCCTGTGCGGCTTGTAACTCAGCTGACAATTCTTTATACACAGACAGCGGTACCGAAGGCGAATAAGCTTGAGTATTTACACTAGGATGGGTATGAACAGAACTATTAACTGCTTGCATCTGTAATTAGAAAGCCACAAAAACAAAAACTGAGAGATATGCCCAAGAATACTAAGAATAATAGAAAAATGGGCAAAGGGCAAAGGTTTTTCTTGACGGCTACTCCTGAGAGGTAGAAAAACAAATATAACTACCTAAATCCGTATGATTTGGGATCGCGGCGGTCGATTTCACCTTTTGTCAAAGAGTATAAAACATTTTACAAGTCATAATAACGGGTAAAAATGCCCAACCGGGCCTTGTCCTTCGCCAATATCTAAAGCATACTCCAGGGCATGGGTGACATATTTTTTAGCTTGTCGCACAGCGCTGGCCAAGTCGTGACCTTTTGCTAAATTGGCCGCGATCGCTGCTGATAGCGTACAACCGGTACCGTGAGTATTTTTTGTATCTACCTGCTTGGTAGCTAACATTTCTATATTATGACCGTCAAACCAGATATCTACTCCACGTTCGTTACCCAACAAACCACCACCCTTAACTAACACTACTTTTGCTTGCAGCTTGTGGTGGATGATATGGGCAGCTGCACGCATATCATCTAAGGTATTAATCTCTAAACCACTTAAAATTTGCGCTTCGTAACGATTTGGAGTCACAATCGCAGCTAGGGGAATCAGCCGCTGGGAGAGAATTTTTACAGCTTCATCATCAATCAATTGTGCTCCTGTACGGGACACCATCACCGGATCGACTACCAAATTTTTAATTTGCAAAGCTTCCACCTGCTCGACAACTGCGGCAATAATTTCCTTGTTCAACAACATTCCCGTCTTGACCGCTTGGACGCCAATATCCTCTACTACTGCTTGTATTTGGGCAATTACAGCCTCGGGTGGCATAGCATCAACTCGTATCACACCCAAAGTATTTTGGGCCGTTACGCAAGTGATGGCACTTGTACCGTGGACGCAGTGAAAGGCAAAAGTACGCAGATCCGCTTGAATTCCCGCACCACCACCACTATCTGAACCAGCAATAGTTAAAGCAACGGGTATGGTAGATTTGGTTTGAACGTGCATAGGTGTTTGAAGACACAATCAGGCTCCACTTGGCAGGTGAAGTCTATTTTAACGATAGAGCGATCGCTGCCAGTGGATTCGGTCGGCGATTTTGCGGCAATGCGTGTGGTAAAACCGTTAAATACGGCTTGAGCTTGTCTTCATCAACCCAGCCAGAGTAGTATTTTACCTTGGTGAACTTTGGTGAAATTTCCAGTAAATCCAAATCGCCGCGAATAGCATTTGCTGTGGTTCTACCAGTGGTAGGTTCCCAAGTCACGCCAATACCCCCAGGACCGCCACCACTAAAGTTCAAAGCCACTTCATCAAATCCTCGCACAAAGCGCTGTCCGTTCCAATGCCACTCAAACCCAGGCCAGTCTACAGGTGGTTTTCCTGGTGGTAAAAATCGCCGCAACTGTTTTATAGTTGCACCTTGATTTACCTTCACAAGCGAGCCTTTTTCTGTTCTAACTTCATAGCGACCTCGACGAGTTTGCAAGTTAACAGGACTCCACCAAAGTACTTCCACAGCTTCCTTATCTTTAGCAGGATATAAAGTCAAAGCCGAGGCTTTCTGCGATAATTCGCTGCTCACAGGCAAACCCGCTGGCGGTAATTTAGCCATAACTGCAAATCGCCAACAAGACCAGTTTTGAGGATTATCAATAGCTGGCAATCTGATTTGACAAACGCCGTTACCTGTTCCAACCCAAAGAATGTTATCTTCCCGTCTCAGTCGTTCGGGTATTGCTCCTACTAGGGGACTGTTGTGGACATTGTAGGAAGTTAAAGAACCGGAATTCCAATTTTGGGGATGAGGACGGTAAACAACCAATCCTTTTCCAGGAAGAGAAAAGTTCCCTTCTGCACTGATTTTTGTTCCCAACCAAAAGGTGGGACTTTTGATATTTCCTGTGATTGCTAAATCTGTAATTTGATAGGATACAAGTCCTGGTGGTTTGATGAATGTAATTTTATTCGTTTGGGGTTCGTAACTAACGATAGTACCAATACCGTCATTACCCTCTCCTTGCTCAAAAGCCACTGACCACCAAATACGATTTTCCCAGACAACAGCAGCTGTGATTCGGGGAAGTCCAAGATATGCGCCTTGATTTCCGTTTGCTCGTAATTCTTTCAGGGTATATAAAGTTTGTCTTTGCAGATTTTTACCAGGAGGCGCAATTAGTTCGAAAACAACTTGTTTGCCTGGTTCGAATCGGGAACGATTCTTGGCCTCGTTGCTGCCTCGATCTAGTACAACTCGATACTGATAACTTTGATTTCCAAATTTTATAGTTTGAAATTTGGCAGAATTTTCTGAATGGTTTGGCTGTAGGAATTTTGCTGGTAATGTTCCAGGTTTTACTATCCAAGATTGATTGCCTCTACAAAAAATAAAATCGTATTTTGAAGTTTGAAAATTCAAAGTCTCGCTATCAGCTACAATCCGGCTAACATAAAAATCAAACCTGTCATAAAAACTTTCTTGTTTTTCGGTTGTAGCTAAGTAGGTAAGCGTAGCTGGCGGGCATTTTTTTATTTTTTCATTGGCAGCTTGCGTCTTTTGTCCTAAACTATCAGCACTACAAGCACTTAGTAGGAAACAAGAACCTAAAATCCAAACAACACGCTTCATAGCATACGAAAAATATACTCACTAACCAACAGTGCCGGGTTAGTGAATGTTATTGATTACTCGATTAACTAGATAATTAATTTATTCAATTAGTTCCGAGTGGAAGCGTTTTAATTGTTCTTGTAAATACTTACCCCACTCTGCTGCTAAAGGAATTTCTGTGAACGGAATCCGCACCGATTCTCCAGGCTGGGTGAAGGTAAATTCTAATTCTACAGTTCGACCTTTTTGGGGTGGATTTTCTACTTCAGCAATCTTGCCATCTACTAGAAGATGGATATTCTTAACTTCCTGCAAAGAAAATGTTTGCAGCTGGATTGGACCTTGAGGTGTGGGTTTTCCCCAGGTAAGGAAGCTACCTTTTTGACCTAAAACAGCATAAATATCATACTTTGCTCGGTCAAATTGCTCTGCCCAGCTGCGATAAGCTTCGATTTTCTGATACTCTTTTGAGCCTTGCCACACCAACCAGAAAAATGCTGCTAATAAAGGTAGCCACAAAAGACCGCGTTCCATATTGGAAGTTGTAATTAACTGTATCTAACTATATTTGCAAATATATTTAAAAGTCATTGCTTGCTTTTAATTTTTTGTGTAACTATTCCGCAACTAAAGAGCTTTAGGGGGTTTATATGAGTTATGTTAGTGAACAACTGGCACAAAGCGGTGATGGTTCTATATGAGAAGGGTTTTATTGGTTTGCTTGTTTGTCATCGGGTTGAGTGCTGCCGTATTTAGCTTCTTGACTTTTGAGGGCTTGGCAGCCAAAGGTGAATTTGAAACGATTTTACTAGATTTTCGGGAAGATATTCCTCGGGAGGTAGTGGAAAAGGATTTGCAGGCGATCGCTCAAAAGTATAACGTTACACCCCAACTAGATAACAAATTCTCCGCCGCAGATAACGTATATATAATCAAAGGCGATAAAAAACGACTCAAAGAACTGCGAAAGTCTGAAATTGCCAAAGCAACAGAATTTATAGAACCTAATTACATCTACAGAATTCCGAAACTAGGTGAAATAGCACCCCTGGCAGAATTTGAGCAGCCTGGAGATGCAAAAACAGCAAGCTCCAGTGTTGGCGAACCAAACGATCCGATGTACAGCAAACAGTGGCACCTGCATAACATCGGTGTGGTTGGCGCCTGGAAGCAAACTAAAGGTAGTGGAATTACAGTAGCAGTCATCGATACCGGTATTACCCGCGTGCGCGATTTAGCAGAAACAAAGTTTGTCAAAGGCTATGATTTCGTCAGCGATCGCGAAGAAGTTAAGGATGACAACGGACACGGTACCCACGTGGCTGGAACAATTGCTCAAGCTACAAACAACTACTACGGTGTAGCAGGAATTGCCTACGAAGCCAGCTTGATGCCTTTGAAGGTACTCAATGAATACGGCGGCGGAACCGTTGCTGACATAGCCGCAGCCATCAAGTTTGCTGCTGACAACGGCGCCAATGTAATTAATATGAGCTTGGGTGGCGGCGGTGAAAGTCGCTTGATGAAAGAAGCTATAGAATACGCCCACGCTAAAGGTGTAGTTATCGTTGCAGCTGCGGGAAACGAAAGTCAAAACTCTGCAGCTTATCCAGCGCGTTATCCCCACGTAATTGGTGTTTCCGCCTTAGGCCCCGATGGAGAAAAAGCTCCCTATTCTAACTTTGGCGCCGGTGTTGATATTTCGGCTCCTGGTGGTAGCGATGCGGGTAAAGTTTTGCAACAAACCATCGATCCTGAAACTGGCGACGCAGTATTTTTAGGTTTGCAAGGCACGAGCATGGCTGCTCCCCACGTGGCTGGCGTAGCTGCATTGATTCAAGCTGCAGGCATCAAACAACCAGATGACGTTTTAAAAGTACTCAAAGCATCTGCCAGAAGCGTCCAAGACGACGGTTTGAATTACTATGGTGCTGGACAGCTGAATGCGGAAGCGGCTGTTACCCGTGCTGCTCAAGGACAAATTAGTTTTCAAGACTTTTTCCGCTGGCTGCGGGATAACGGCTATCTTAACCCTCACTTTTGGATAGACGGCGGTGCAGTGGCGCTGTTACCGAAGATATTGATGGTATTGGGTTCTTATCTGCTAGCTTGGTTTTTGCGAGTTTACTTTCCGTTTGCCTGGAGCTGGACCTTAGCTACTGGTCTGATTGCTGGTAGTTCTGGATTGTTCTTTCTCAAACCAATTTATATTTTTGACCTGCCGCAGTGGCCTTTCCGCTTGTTAGGCAGTTCTATTCCCGAGTTGGGAAATACCCTGCAGGGAACCGACGCTTTCAATCCCTTTTTTGCTAGCGTTCTCATACCCGTTGGCCTAATGGCACTGCTTTTGGGACATCCGCAAGGGAAATGGTTTGCGATCGGTACGTCCTTGGGTGTAGCAGCTTGTTTAGGGGTAAGTGCAGTTGTGGACCCCGCTGTTTGGGGATTGGGAAGTGGAATTGCAGCTCGTATCTTTTTGATTGTCAATGCTTTTTTGTGTTTCGGTTTGGCTCGGTTAGCGGTTAAAGATGAAAAACAAGCAGCATAATATCACAAAATCCCCCAATTTTTCATCATGGAGGAGGAGTTTTCATTGTCTATGAGTATCACAGTCGAAGGAATTGTAGAACGCCGCGATATTGGCACTGGTGCTTGGGCGTTAGTTACTAACGATGGAGTTACCTACGAAATCCTTAAAGGTGCCGACAAAAAATTGCTCCAACCAGGACAAAAAGCAAAAGTCACGGGTCAGGTACGGGATGATGTGATGACCGCGGCTATGATCGGTCCGGCCTTGGAGGTTAAATCCTTTGAACTGCTTAGTTCTGATTAGCGCCTGCACAAGTTAGTTGAGAATTGCTTGCAAGCGATTTCTAAATTCTCCTTTGGGATGTCCACCTTTTACTTCACCTAAAATTTGAAATTCTCCCTCCGGAGAATCACAAACAATGTAAGTGGGCCATCCCATTTGCGATTTATCTGGATATAGGGATAAAAGTATTTTTCTATACTTGCGGTAAGTGGCTGTATCTTGCATTTTCACCTCTACAAATTCCAGTCCTAGCTCTTGAGCCACTTTTTGGTCATAAAAAGACATTTTGTGGCAAATACCGCAGTCTTCACTGGAAAATTTGAGCACAGTTAACGGCATGGATGAGCGATTCTCTGGCTAGTTACACAAACACACAATTATAGCAAATTGGCTTTGGCAGGGAAAGATAAAGAATCCCCTAGTAACAGGCAGTTAACTAGGGGAATGTAAGTTATCAGGGTGTATCTACTAATCTCTATGTTCTATGAGCAACCAGTATTTTCCGGATAAATTTGAGTAAAATCTTCCATTATTTACTGTCTTGGACAAGAAAAACCCCCTAGCAATTGCCACGATAAGCTGATAGCCAGCTAGGGAAGTTAATTATCAGGGTGCATCTACCAAGTTCTATGGTATGGGAATAGACGCCACTTTTTCGCTAAATTTGTGCAAATTTTGTAAAAATTATCTATAAATCTTTGTTTTTTTACGGAAACAACTCGGACAAAAAACGTGTATCTACTAAGATTTTATGTAATCGAAATAACTAGCAACTTCCGAACAAGTTTATAAAATGGTTTTTGTAAAAACGGTAAAAATCACTTTTAGTTTTGCTTGATAGTAACAGGGAGTTGGATGCACAAACAAAGTAGTTTCAATAGAAGAAATTCCCGAATGGATTAAATTCCACTGGGAACGAAGTTATCAAGGTACATCTAATAATAATAATGTTCTGGCCGTGACTATCATACCAGGAGAAATTTACGTAGACGAGAAAAATTTTGGGCAAACGGGGGGACCGTTTTTGGTCTAGCGGGGCAAAAGATGGATGTACAAACTAGTAGAATGTTTGGGATGCGGTTGTTCAATTCAGACTCAAGGTGTAGAAGTCGTTGACAAAAATACCTTGATTGAGAAACATCTCAATGGCAAGATGCATCTAAAGTTTATCGGGTAGGCTAAACATCAGCTGACAGTTTGCGTGCAAAATTTGATTGGAGGAGGTAAACAAAAAAAGTTGTGACCCAGGAATTTCATCTTTCCGTAACTTTAGTAGGGCAAAATGACTACTTGGTGCGGACGGAACAAGTCGCGCCTGGGGTGCCATTGGCAGAAGAACTGGTGAGCTGGCCTGTAGGTGATTGGTTGGCAGCTGCCAGTCATTTGATGAATGACCCGTTGCAGTCGGTGTTGCAGGGAGATGGAATCGCAATCAACTCCGTCAACTTAGTAGCGTTGGGCAAGCAACTGTATAACAAGCTGTTTCAAGGCACTCTCAGAGATAGTTGGATTACTGCCCAAGGTATAGCTCAAAACCACCAAGAAGTACTGCGCCTGCGTTTGGGTCTTAAGGACCCTACTTTAGCACGTTTGCCTTGGGAAGTGATGCATGCAGGCGATCGCCCTATTGCAACTGGACCCGACATAGCTTTTTCTCGCTATCAAAGCGGGATGAGCGGGGTATCTCGCCTACCAACAACAAGTATGCCCGCACCAGCAGACAATGGTGGCATTAGGGTATTGATGGTGATTTCTTCCCCCACAGACCAAGCGCGTTTGGACCTGCTCAAACAAGAAGCAATTAAACTGCAAGAAGAACTTCACCACATAGCACCGCGGTTTGGCGAAGCTGGTAATTTTGTCCAGGAAATCGATCTGACCTTGCTAGAACAACCAGGGCGAGAAGAATTAACACAAGCCTTAGAACAAGGAAGATTTCACATTTTGCACTACTCCGGTCACAGCAATGTCGGTCCTCGGGGTGGGGAAATTTATCTTGTCAGCAGAAGAACTGGCTTAACAGAAACCCTTTGCGGAGATGACTTGGCTGGGTTGCTTGTCAACAATAATATTCAAATGGCCGTTTTTAACTCTTGCTTGGGAGCGTACACAGCTGGTGGTAACCACGGCGGTGCGTGGGGCGAGCGCAATTTGACGGAAAGCTTGGTGAAACGAGGTATCAAGGGCGTTTTGGCAATGTCAGAACGCATCCCCGATGAAGTGGCCCTGACCATTACACAATTGTTTTACCGCAATTTAGCAGTAGGATACCCTGTGGATTTGTGCGTAAGTCGAATGCGGCAAGGGCTCATTTCCGCCTACGGTTCCCACCAGATGTACTGGGCATTACCGATTTTATATCTGCAGCGCGAGTTTGACGGTTATCTCAACTCGGAAACTTACCTGCCTCCCACAGGGCAATTCTACCAGGAGTACGATTCTACCTTCGGAGCAAGTGCAACGATTTTCTCAACAGGAACGGATGATGCGGACATAGCCCGCGGCGCCGTTGACGATCTCGTACCTTCAAGCTTGACACGAGATCCTTGGGAATTAGACTGGTGGGGTGAAGATGGTTGGGGGGATTTAGCTGATGAAATCGAGCAAGATGATTCTAGCTACGCAGAAGATAGTGCGATCGTTTCTGATTTATTTAGCCAGCTAGATCCATACGAAAGTTACCACAACCCCGCACAACCCTACAAGCAAGTGCCAGAAGTAGGAGAAGACCCTGGGGATTCGTCGCCAAAGCTCAACCTCAGTCAAAAAAAACAGACAATACGCTCGACGAACAACTCCAGCAACAAAAAAGGCATTCCAGCGATGACAAAACCGCTGCCACAGAGCCTTTATCAGCTCCAGAAACGTCACCACAGTTTCTTAATGTCGGTCAAAAAGCCAATGACAGTCTGCCCAAAAAATCGAGAAAAGCGCCAGCAGCGCCGTCTTTACCGGGAAATACTCGCAAAAAACGCCCGCGACAACGGCTTTGGCCGAGAATTGCGATTTTGGGAGCTAGCACTTTAGCTGCAACAGTCGGTCTTCTTTGGTGGTGGAAAAGTCAACAACAGTCAAAACTGGTCGAGATTCCCCTGGTTGCTACAACTAGTTCCCAACCTCACCAAAAAAGTTCCAAACGAAATTTTCAGTCTGAGGAAACTGCCATTGTCACAGCTTATGCTATGGAAAAATTGAGCAAGGGAGATTTGCAAAACGGGCTTTTAGCTGTGGAAGAATTATTAAATCGCAATGCTCTTTCTCACGCCAAATCTGCCCTAGCTTTAGTTCCCAACCAGCAAATTGACAATCCATCTGTTAACTTTTTTAGGGGACGCTTAGCCTGGCAGTTCGTGCAAACAGGAGATAAAAACTACAGTGTTGATGATGCCCGCCGTTACTGGGAAAATGCTGTTAAAGCCGAACCAGATTCTCTTTTATACTCTAATGCTTTGGGCTTTGCTTACTATGCCCAAGGTAATCTGGATCGCGCTAATGATTCTTGGTTTAAAGCTTTGAGTGCAGCTATCAAACAACAAAATACTTCTAATACTGCTAGAGTAACTAATACGCAACTGCATCGAGGTACTTTAACTGCCTATGCAGGCTTGGCAATAGGTTTGTATAAATCTGCTCGGAATCAACCAGATTCTAAACAGCAGCGGTATATTAATGAAGCAATCAAGCTGCGTCAAATGGTGCTAAAACAAGATGCGATCGATTTCCAACCCCAGAAATTAGCTAATGATTGGCTGTGGCCAGAAGAGGCGATCGCTGATTGGAAGTCTTTGCTGGAGTTACCTTCTTCGCCATCCTGGCAACAACAAGATTAGTTGCTTCAGTAGTTTGCGCTTGGCAATAGGTAAACGGCTACTAGTTACCAACAAAGCTTGTCCGCGATAATATATAGTGGTAGATTTTTCTGTAGCTGCAATAACATGCTTGAGGTAACAATAATGAGTCAAGCAGCACAGGCAAGGGCAGATATTTGCAAATTTTCGACTGCAGAGGGTGAATACTGGTACGAAAAGGGTAAGCAGTTAGACAACCAACAGCGCTACGCAGAAGCAATTGAATGTTACGACAAAGCTTTGGCAGGTTGTGTGGACGGATATTGGATTTGGTACGACCGAGCCAGCGTGTTACGAGAATTAGGCGAATATGAAGAAGCTGTTGCCAGTTTTAACAAAGCACTGATATTCCGCCCCAACGATTACTGGGCTTTGTACAACCGAGGCTGCATTTTGCTAGAAGATCTAGACCGGTTTGAAGAAGCGATCGCTTCTTTCGATCAAACCATACAGCTGCGTCCTCGAGACTATTGGTCATATTTTCGCAGAGGAGATGCCAAACGGCATCTGGGTCGCTACGAAGATGCTATTGCTGATTACGACCGGGGTCTTGCAATCCGTCCCGATGATTATTGGGCGTGGTTTCGACGCGGAGATGCTTTCAGACATTTAGGTTATTACAACGATGCAGTGCGAAGTTATGACGAAGCTATAGCGATCGCCCCGGATGATTTTTGGGCCCATTATAAATTGGGAGATTGTTTTCGGTACCTAAAACGCTATCAAGCAGCTATTACCAGCTATCAACAAGCTATCGACCTCAAGCCGGATGACGAGTACGCTTGGTACAACTGTGCTTGCTGTGCGGCGATTTTGGGAAACATCTCCCTAGCAACAGAATGTCTGGAGTCGGCGTTGCTTATTAATCCTAATTTTCAACAGCTGCTCAAAACCGATCCAGACTTACATTTAATTCGAGAGCAGGGACTTTTAGGAGACCTGTTGCGGGAAACTAATTGCTTAAATTAAGCGATAACTTCCTTAACAAACAAGGAAATTATCCCCATTGCTTGCTCAAACATTCAGCGATGCGCCGTGCTGCACCTGGTTTTCCCATACGCCGCAGTCCATTTTCTGCGATCGCCTGCAATAACTCTTGGTGAGCAAAAAGCGATCGCACCACCTGTCCTACTTCCTGCGGTCGCTCTACTAAAATTACGCTCTTGCCTAAAAGACGGCTTTGTGCTTCTGCAAAAGCAGGAGTGAACTGCGGCCCTTCTCCAGGAATAGTGATAGCTGGTTTTCCTAAACCCACAAATTGCTCTGTTGCCGTTCCCGCCATGGCGATCGCCAAATCTCCCCAGTGCAGGCAGTCATTGTAGGCACTTTGTGTCAAAAGACAATATGCATTATTTTGCTTGAATGTCAAGGCCTGGGAATCGCTAATCGGAATGGGAAATTGCGGGTGGGGATAAAAGTTATGGGATCTGAGAATGTGTTGGATAGTTTCCAGCTGCAGTTGAGGAGCGATGGCGCCCAAAAACACTAAAGTCCTGCAAGCAACAGGAGACTCAAAATTTGATTCTTCTTGGAAAGCAGCTATCAATGCAGACACTGCTAGCAAAATTTTCTGCCAGTTGGCATAAGCTTCTGGAGGACGCGAACCGGGTAAAAGAGTGACAATCAGTGGCTGAGTTAATTTTAATTCGGGCTTAGCACCAGAAAAAGACGCTTCCAAACCATCCATCATGGAATTTCCCAAATCAAAAACTGAGATGGAAGACCACTGCTTTAGTATCTTTGCAGTCAGCGAATCTCTGGGAAACACAGCTTTGCAACGACGCTGGCTCATCAACCAACGTTCCCAAGGATGGTACACCGAACCAGAAAAATTTTCCCACCAAGCAGTTTTGTGTTGGCGTGCTAGCAAGCCACCTTCATCGCGCACGTAATATTCTGATTTTGCCGTGCCTACAAAAGCATAATCGGCACCGCTCATCCAAGCAAATGCTAGCGGTATAATATCTCCAACAGCTAAAACGGCAACCTTGTTGCCACCCGATCGTTTTTGAGCTTTTACCCAACTCTGTACAGCTTTAATTTGGCTGCAAGTCAGCTGCAGCAAGCCCCCTCGCACATCTCGCAGCAATTGCTGTTTATCCATGTAAATAAAACCACCAGAAGGCATGCTTTGTACGGAGGCGATGAGAGGAATATCTAATTTTTGGTAGGCGTGTCCTTCACCAACTAAAGGTAAAGCAAAAATTTCAGGCGCATGGGGTTGCTTTTTGAGTTCTTGCAAAATACGGACTGCGATCGCATCCTCCCCATGACCGTTACTTAAGGTCAAAAGCCGCAAGGAAGACAAGGAGGATACATCACTCATAACAAATTAACCTTTGATATTAACTGTCTTTTTGGACAACAGCAATCAAATTTGGTTATTCTTCCTTCCCCCGCTTGACTTTTGCTGAGCTTCTTTTGTGCCACAAACTAACTTGATTTAGTTAGATGAGTATTTTCGCGACATTATTTTGCTGCTATGACTACCTAACATTCGGTAGCGTGGGAAAATTTTGACAACAAAAAGCAAGCAGGAATAAAGAATGACAAACTTACAGGCAAATTGAGCAGATGTTTCTTAAGATACCATAAATCGAGGAGAAACAAGATTGGACGTTAGTGTCGACCAAAATTTAAAATTTGAGATTTTTAATTTTAGATATCGAATGATGAGGTTAATAGTTTACCCTAATCTAAAATCTAAAAATGAATAGCCCAGACCTAAAATCAAAACTACCAATCTCGAACATTATGCTAGCTGGTACAAAATTGCAGGGTGGGAAGTATGCCTTAGATCGGGAAATTGGTCGGGGTGGCTTTGGCATTACCTTCAAAGCTACTCATCACTATTTAAATCAAGCAGTGGTGATTAAAACTCTAAACGAAAAACTCCGACAACATCCTGATTTTGCCAAATTTGAGCGCCAATTTCAGGACGAAGCTCGGCGCTTGGCTACCTGCATCCACCCGCATATTGTCCGTGTTAGCGATTTTTTTGTGGAAGATGGGCTGCCTTACATGGTAATGGAATACATTCCTGGGGAAACATTGGGACAAGCTTATGTGCTTCCAGGAATACCTTTACCAGAACCAACGGCAATTCATTACATTCGTCAAATTGGCGCAGCATTGCAAGTAGTGCATCAAAATGGCCTGTTGCACCGGGATGTCAAGCCAGATAACATTATCCTTCGCCAAGGAACTCAAGAGGTAGTGCTGATTGATTTTGGCATTGCTCGAGAATTTAACAGCGGAGTCAGACAAACCCACACCGGAATAGTTTCTGAAGGTTACTCGCCCATCGAACAGTATTTGTCGCACGCACCGCGAACTCCCGCTACCGACGTTTACGGTTTAGCAGCAACACTGTATTCGCTGTTAACAGCACGAGTACCCATGTCAGCGCTGCTGCGCGATCGCGAACAAATGCCTACTCCTCGGGAACTGCAACCTCACCTTAGTGCTGCTGTTAATCAAGCGGTGATGCGTGGAATGGCTATTGAAGCCAAGTTTCGTCCCCAAACAGTACAAGAGTGGTTGCAACTTTTACCGGATGAAGGGAAAAACCCTTTACCGCCGACAGCAGTCACCCAAACTGTACCAACAATTAATTTATCAGTTCAGCAGCAGGATTTATCAGTTCAGCAGCAGGAAAATTTCTCCCCCCAAAAGGGCAAAGGTCGAAAAGAAATTTTCGCACCCTTGTTGAAACTCGCTTGCATTCAGCAACTACAGCTGTGGCGATCGCCAAAAATCTTTGTCGGTATCGGTGTTGCTGTTGCTGCCGCTACAGCAGGCTACAGTGTTACTAACATGCTGTCCAAACCCCAGTCATCTTCACAACCCGTTTCGGAACAATCTCCTCAGCAAACCCCAAACACCACACCCTCCCCCACAATTTCCCAACCTCACACCCCAACAAAGCCAAAAGCAGATACTACTACCTTTTCTACTTCCTCCAGACGCAGTAGCAGACGCGCTCGTCGCGTTTATTTACAAGCACCTTCCACTCCACCACAAACATCCAAAATTAATTCGGAATCAAAACAATTCCAGCGTCAACCTTCACACGCAACAACATCAGATGATACTTCTAGTGCTTCTTCTTCCTCACCATCCCTACTAGAAAAATTACGCGCCATCCGAGACTCTCGCCAAACTCCTGCTTCTACACCTTTAGAAGAGAAATCACCATCACCATCTTCTAGTGAAGATGTTCCCTCCCAGCCAAAGGTAAAAGAATCTGATGCCATTGTTGTACCAACAGTCACGCAAACAAGAGAATTCAAGCAGTCGAATTCTCCTGCTCTCCAAGTTCCCACCCGGGAAATCAAACAAAATGGCAATACCAATAGCCAACTTTTTCTTCCTAAAAACAAAATTAAAGAAGATACGGATGCACAAAAACCAAAACCCGATAACAATCAACTTTAGTTAAAATTTGTCATCAAAAAAAACAGCGCACTCCTTATCTAAGACAAGTTGACCGCATTGATTTTGCTGGTCAAGATACTCAACTAATTTAGAAGATACATTAGAAAACAGACACAAACAAACAGAAAATAACTTGAAGTGATGCGGTCAGTTGCTAGCACCTAGAGAAGTTTTCACTTTACCTTTTTGCTTAAAATTATCCATCAAGAGCATTTTTTGTCTCTTGGCAACTTTAGTATCCCATTGTTCCCCTACTCAGGAGTGCTTTCAGAATGAAAAACATTACTGTTTTTGCAACTGCCTTATTTACTTTTAGCACCCTACTGCTTGCAGCTTGCGGTAATGCCAATACCAGCACAACCACTACGAACAATAGTAGCACCAAAGGAGTATCTGGTCCGATTCCCATCGGTATTGCCGTATCGCAAACTAGTAATGTGGCATTACTTGGTCAAGAAGAAGTTGCTGGAGCTAAAATCGCGGAAAAATATTTCAACGCTCGAGGAGGTGTTAACGGTACCCCCATTAAATTAGTATTCCAAGATGCGGGTGGTGACGAAAACAGTGCCATTAACGCTTTTCAAACATTAATTAACAAAGATAAGGTAGTGGGTATTGTTGGTCCGACTTTATCCCAACAAGCGTTCAGCGCGGATCCCATTGCCGATCGCGCTCAAGTACCAGTTATTGGTCCGTCGAATACTGCTAAAGGTATTCCAGAAATTGGAGACTACGTTGCGCGTGTGTCTGCTCCTGTTTCTGTAGTTGCTCCTAACGCTGTTAAAGCAGCAATTAAAAAAAAATCCTCGTCTGAAAAAAGTGGCAGTTTTTTATGCCCAAAATGATGCATTTAGTAAATCAGAAACAGAAATTTTTCAAAAAACCGTTCGGGACTTAGGATTGGATTTAATTACAGTACAAAAATTCCAAACCACCGATACAGATTTTCAAGCCCAAGCTACTAACGCCCTCAATCTCAAGCCAGATTTAATTATTATTTCCGGTTTGGCAGCTGATGGTGGAAACTTGGTACGACAGCTACGAGAATTGGGTTATAAAGGCATAATTATTGGTGGCAATGGCTTGAATACTTCGAATGTATTTAAGGTCTGCAAGGCTTTGTGCGATGGCGTTATGATTGCTCAAGCTTACAGTCCCGAACATCCCGGCAAAATTAATCGGTTCTTTCGTCAAGCTTATCTTCAGCAATATAAAACAGAACCACCACAATTTAGTGCCCAAACATTTACGGCCGTGCAAGTGTTTGTAGAAGCATTAAAATCTTTAGATAAAAAGACCAAAATTAGTACTCTGCCTTTGAAACAGTTGCGAACTCAGCTCAACAAAGAACTTTTAGCAGGAAAGTACGACACTCCCTTGGGTGAAATTGCTTTTACTCCTGAAGGTGAGGTGATTCAAAAAGAATTTTATGTTGCTGAAATTAAAATGCAACCAAATGGCATGATGGAAAATTTGCATTTTTAAAATAGCTGGAAGATGAATATATCCTTGATTTGGCAACAATTTTTGAACGGGTTATCTATTGGCAGCGTTTATGCTATTTTTGCTTTGGGATATACTCTGGTTTATTCGATTTTAGGCATTATTAATTTAGCTCACGGTGCCATTTTTACCCTAGGCGCCTATTTTACTTATGCGCTTATGGGCGGTAGGTTTGGATTTAACGGCTTGCTAGCCAATGCTGCTCTACCGGTACAGCTACCATTTGCTATGGCCTTGACTGTGGGAAGCATTTTAGCAGGATTGGTGGGAGTAGTAGTAGAGCGAATTGCTTTTTTACCTTTGCGCCAACGCGGTTCTGACCCCTTGCTAACAGTAGTTTCTAGCTTGGGTGTAGCGGTGGTAATTGTCAATTTAATTCAATACCTTGTCGGGGCAGAAAGTTACACTTATCCGGAAAATACCTACGGCAATTTACCACCTGCTATTAACTTTGGCAGTGCAGACAATCCCATTCCTATCCGTACCGTACAGGTAGTGATTTTTATCGTCTCTGCGGTATTTGTGGCGATATTGACCTATTTTATCAATAACACCAAATACGGTAAGGCCATGCAGGCGATCGCCGAAGATGCAACTACTGCCAGTTTGTTGGGAATTAACTGCGATCGCGCCATTGTCTTCACATTTTTTATCAGCAGTTTTCTTGCAGGAGTAGCAGGTTCTTTGGTCGCCTCCAGTGTCAGCATCGCCGGTCCCTACTTTGGTATCGCTTTTGGACTGCGAGGATTAGCGGTAATTGTCCTGGGCGGTTTGGGTAGCATTCCCGGTGCGGTTTTGGGAGGTTTGCTCATCGGAGTGGTAGAAGCGTTCGTTCCTGCACAATACTCTGGTTACAAAGACGCTGTTGCCTTTGGCATTCTGTTTATCATGCTTTTAGTCCGACCCCAAGGTTTGTTGGGACGGCGATTAATTCAGAAAGTTTGATATCTGCTACACCCAAGACTGAAAAAAACAATGCGATTAATTTTATACAGCAAACCGGGATGTCATTTGTGTGAAAGTTTACAAGAAAAACTACAACAAATTATTAAGAAGCAAAAGTTTGCATCTTTACAGTTAGAAATTCGGGATATCACCACTCGCCAGGATTGGTTTAATACATATCAGTTAACAGTACCGGTGATGTTCGCAGCCAAGTGTTCCCCAGACACCCAACTCGACTCGGAAAAGATGCAATTGATACCCCGTCCTTCTCCCCGCGTCACAGTGCAGCAACTAGAAAAAATCCTGCAAAAGTATCTATAACAAGTGCTTGTAGAAACATTTGTAGAAACAAAAAATATAAGGCAGAATAAAGCCCAAGAAAATTGTGTGACGAGGTTCCCAACATGAAACTGCGGGAGTTAATAGCTACTGTAGAGGGAATTTTAGAATTACCCCAACATCCAGCCTTGGAAGGCGAGGTAAAAGGATTGACAACTAATTCCCATGCTACCAATCCGGGGGACTTATTTATCGGTATGCCCGGAACTCGAGTTGATGGCGGAGATTTTTGGCAAAGTGCCATTGACAGGGGTGCTGTCGCCGCCATCGTCTCTGCAAATGCACGGCAAAAACATCCTCCCACACCAGAAGCTTGCGTGATTAGCGCTGCGGACATGACCAAGGCCTGTGCTCAAATAGCAGCTGCTTTTTACGACTATCCGGGACGCAAGCTTAAACTTGTGGGTGTAACCGGTACTAATGGCAAAACTACAACTACTCACTTGATTGAGTATTTTTTAAGAAAAGCTCATAAACCCACTGCTTTAATGGGGACTTTATATACCCGTTGGGAAGGATTTACGCAAACTGCTATCCACACCACACCGTTTGCGGTGGAGCTGCAACGCCAGCTAGCTGAAGCTGTTGCTGCGGGGAACGAGTACGGTGTCATGGAAGTTAGTTCCCATGCTTTAGCCCAGGGAAGAGTATTGGGTTGTCAATTTGAAGTAGGAGTATTTACTAACCTCACCCAAGATCACCTGGACTTTCACCGGGATATGGAAGATTACTTTGCAGCCAAAGCTTTGCTGTTTAGTCCCGATTATCTCAAAGGACGAGCAATCATTAATGTTGATGACCCCTACGGCAAGCGATTAATATCGTCAACAAATGCAGCTAACGTCTGGAGTTATAGCATTAGCGATTCTGGGGCCAATTTGTGGATGAGCGACCTTACTTACGAACCAAATGGTGTTAGGGGTACGCTTCACACACCCAAGGGCGAAGCTGCTTTTCACTCACCTTTAGTCGGTCAGTACAACCTTGCTAATTTATTGGCAGCTACAGGAGCAGTTTTACATTTAGGGTTAGATTTAGAATTGATAACTTCCACTATTTTTGAGTTTCCAGGAGTTCCTGGAAGAATGGAAAGGGTACAAATTAGTCCCCAACAGGATATTAGCGTGATTGTAGATTATGCCCATACTCCTGATAGCTTGGAAAATTTGCTAAAAGCTGCACGTCCTTTTATACCCGGGAAGATGATTTGCGTGTTTGGTTGCGGTGGAGACAGGGACAGAACAAAGCGTCCAAAAATGGGTAACATAGCTGCAACCTTAGCTGATGTGGTGGTGGTGACATCCGATAATCCGCGCACCGAAGATCCGGAACGAATTTTGCAAGATATTTTGGCAGGAATACCCCAAACAGTCGAGCCGATTGTGATATGCGATCGCGCCACCGCCATTCGCACTGCGATTTTGCAAGCACAACCCGGAGATGGTGTTTTGCTTGCGGGTAAAGGTCATGAAGATTACCAAATTCTCGGAACGGAAAAAATTCACTTTGATGATAGAGAACACGCCCGGGACGCTTTAGCAGCAAGATTAGCTGTAAAAGGCTAGCAAACAGGCGATCGCTCTATATTTTTTTGAGGGTGTCTGCTTTGTTTGCAGTTCGCCCTCTCTTTTTCTGCGTGTATTTACTGAAGTCTGTTGTTCATTTATGACATAAAACTGCATATAGTATTTCCGGATACTTCGATCCTGCTTGTGAAACCATGCGTTTAAAACTGTTAGCTTATCACTCACCCAGCGGAGAACTTCTGGATTCCAGAACTCCACTGAAGCTAGTAATTTCTTTTCTCAAAAAATAAACACTTGTAGTGCAAATTAACTCTTAGTGTTAATTATTGCTTTATTATTCTTGGTATTGCCCTAGCATGCTTGGCTCATGAAAGTTTTTCCGGCTCAGAAATTGTCAATTTATAACCTGGCCTTATTGAGCGTAGAACCGTCTCCTTTGTCGGTGTCCCTAACTCCTGCTAATTTGCTGTCTCTGTTGAGGTCGCAAATTGACTTGTTAATCGAACAAGAGATTGCAGCTACTTTGTGGGTAAAGCTACCACCAGGACAAATTTGGCATTCGGAAATTCAACGCTATCGACAAAAATTTGGCGACACTGTTACTATTTGTACTTTTCAGGTGGGCCACCAAACGCCAAAAAAGCAAGAAAACGGTGAATTTAGTTCCTCTTCTTCTTTATGCAAGCACAATTCTCGCCTTTTCTATTCATCGCTGGAAGTAGAATTTCCCGTGAATTGCCAGCTGCAAAGGGAATATTTCCTGATCGTACTGTCACCAAAATTTAGCAGTTTAATTGTTGCCTGTCGATCTGGGAAAAGTCACAAAGCATTAATGGGAATTAGTACTATCGACGGCAAAGTGATTCAGCAAGTTTTATCTGGAATCCAAAAAGCAATACCAGCAGAATCTTTGGCAAAGGTACCCTTCGATTTTGTGTCTCCGACTGTATTGGAAACAACCCTGCTCGACCGACTGCTGGTCAAGCAGACTCTGCGACACAAGGAAATTTATCATGAAATAATTCGCAAGCGAATTGCCAGAGTGGAACAACAAAAACAAAAGCTGTATAAAAGTTTGCAATTAAAAGATGAATTTTTGCACAGTGCGTGTCAAGAATTGCGCATACCTCTGACACACATGAAAACAGCTTTGAGCTTGTTAAACTCGCCAAATCTCAAAAACTCTCAACGCCAGCGTTACTTGCAGATGCTCAATGCTGAGTGCGATCGCCAAACTTCCCTGATTAATGGAGTGTTAGAACTAATCCAGATCGAACGCGATTTCAAGCAAACAACTTTGGAACTAGTACGCCTCTCAGACATAGTACCCGGTGTAGTCAGCACTTACCAGCCTTTAGCACAAGAAAAAGGCATTATGCTAGCTTACACTGTGTCTGCTGAACTTCCTCCTGTTTGGTGCGTTCCTGGCGGACTGAGACAAATTGTGATTCATTTACTTTCAAATAGCATTAAATTTACTCCCCGCGGCGGTCAAGTTTGGGTGCGCGGTCGCGCTCAGGGCGATCGCGTTTTTTTAGAATTCCGCGACACTGGTATTGGTATTTCCGAAAGCGATATTGCCAAAATATTCGATCGCTTTTATCGCGTCCGTCCAGCAGCTAGTGAAGATCGAGGTGGTTCTGGTTTGGGTCTTGCTATTGTACGGCAATTATTGGAAAGTTGTGGTGGTTCTATTTCTGTCAAAAGCAAGCCCTCGGAAGGTTCTACTTTTACAGTGCAACTACTCAGCGCCAGCAACAAAACTCATCAAGACTAGAAATTCCCAGTTTTCGATTTTCCATTTCCCTTATTTTCCGCTCCTTCTAAAGGCAGGAAAATGGTTAGTACTTCTCCGTACTGCGGACGCTCGCGCACAATTAATTTACCACCGATTGCCTGGAAAAGATGTTTGGTTGCAGCCAGGTTTAAACTAATAGTACCTGTTTCTGGTTGGAACGTTAGCAGTTGGCCCACAGCTTTGCGAACGGGTGGACTGCAAGTAGATCCTGGTACAGTCCCAGTATTTACCGCTTGAGGTTGGGGTACTAACTGTAGCTTCAGCTGATTGCCAGCAGGGACAACTTGTACTTGAATGTGACTGCCAGCAGGTAAACTGCGAGTGAAATTTTCCATCAAGCCGGTCAAAACCCGATCCAGCATGGTGGGATTGCTAATCACTGTTGGCAGATTTTGAGGTAGAATTACATCTAGCGTGAGGTTGCGTCGATTTGCTGCTTCTTGCCATCGCGGAATACTTGCCTGCAATACTTGTTCCAGGCACATTGCCGTTAGTTGAGTACTTGTAGGCTTGTCTGCAGCAGACGTCTCCAATTCCGCTGCCCTAAACAACAATTCCATCCGGTCGATTTGTTCGGTACACTCGCGCTCGATAATTTGCAAGCGTTGAATTACATTAGCTGGTAAACCACGCTGCTTGAGTAACAGTTTGACAAGGGTACGAATCGTTGTTAAAGGAGTGCGGACTTCGTGAGCAAAAGCTTGTAATAATTCTACCTCCGAACGGTGAGAAGAAGCAGCCGCACAAGAAACTGTACGCGAGGAGGAACTTTCTGTGTTGGTTTCGGTATCTGCGCCCACCGCATCAGTACCGCCGCCCACAGATTCCTTCGCCAAAAGCACCGGACGCGAAATTTCTGCCACGCGCTGGCTGCTGTATCCTCCCGCCGGGGTTTGTGCCTGTTGTTCCTCGGGTAATTCTGCTAGCAACAACTGGCTAAACTGCATGACAATGCGGTAATCTGGCGTGGCGTAGGAGTATTTTTGTACTAAATCTTCTAGCTTGGTAAATAAATCGGGGTTGTTTAGCATCACCCGCGCGCCCAACGCTTGCCACGCTAATTGGGTAACTTCCGGTTCAAAGGAAAACAAAAATACTTTTTTACCATTTTCCTGGTCTGCTAAAACCAATACTAATCTAAATTGTTCTGTAAAAATTAGGCAAAACTGCTCTTTGGCTAGGGGATCTGTTTTTAGTAAAGGTAAAATAGGTTCCTCAGCAGAAGTTTCGCTGGCGATCGCAACTTGCTCCTTTTGAGACATTTCAAAAGGCATTAGCGCCAAAGGATTAAATGGCTGCGCGGTAAAAGTGATCGACTGCAAGCTTTGGGTTAGCTCGGGATGACTGAATACCGGTGCTGGTGCAGCTAAAACCAATCCTTTTTGCCTGCCGTCGGGTGAAATCGATGCTAAAGTCTTCAGCAGCAGCTTTTCTGCAGCTGCCAAGCTGATACGCCACTGTTGTTGCGCTTTTGCAGGTGAACAAACAGCCGCAGTTGATTGGTGATGGATTAACACTTCGCTCAGACTCGGCAAGATCCATTTGTACACAGGCTTTCACCCCTTAATACAACAGCGACACAGGCAGGCTTTTTACTACTTACTACGAGGTTATCTGTATTTTGGTACTGCTGAAAGTCGTATAACCGAACAATAAAGGTGGAATTTCCGTTTTCATCTGGGATGGAACGAAAAACTCCACACCAGGCAGCAACTATCTACTATATAGGAATTTTGTTTAATTCCAGTTTGAACGATGGGAGCGATTGCTTTGAGCGCAGTGCATTAATAGCGCTTTACATCTCCAGCTACCTAGCAGTAAAAGCTAAATAAGGTGCAGCAACTACCACTACACGCCAAGTGCAGTCGCAAAAAGCAACCAGCTCGATGAACGTGATAGTCCTAATTCCCAGTTTTGGGTAGGTTTATTACTTTCTACCCTAGTTGATAAACTGCCAATCTGGAATCTCATACACCCAATGCAGGTGTAATACTTAAAAAGCATTTGCGGGGAAAACTACGTTTCACTGCCAACAAAATTAGAACCTGCTTTTCATCCTACAGCTTTGTTAGAAAGCTTACTTTCATGTGTAAAAATCAACAGTTATGATTGGTTACCCAATGCCAAGTAGTATTGAGTACCTCAAAAAGAAAGTGGCAGACCCGTACGTGTATGAGGAGTGATTTATGCTGGAATTAATTGGCTCAGGCTTAGTTTCCATGTGGCTGGAAATGGCTGGAGTACACCTCAAGCCTTTAAATGTTCTTGATTTATTAACATGGCAAAGCAGTCCTAGTTTAATTGTTGCTCCCGACCCCGATCCAGCGACAACAGTTGTTGTCCGGAACTATCTTCAACAGCTGGTGACATCAAAAATCATGCCTGCGAATTTACTTGCAAGTCAAGGAATTTGGATCCAGTCGGGACCAATCTTAATGGCTAACTACCAAGGTACAAGTCCTCTTTCTGCTGCATCATTAACTAAGATTGCGACTTCTTTAGTTGCTTTGAAAACTTGGGGAGCCGATCATCAATTTGAAACCTTAGTTAGTGCCACCGGACCCGTGCAAAATGGAGTATTGCAAGGAGATTTGGTGATTACTGGTGGTGGCGATCCTTTATTTGTCTGGGAAGAGGCCATCACCTTGGGTAATACCCTCAACCGCATGGGTATCAAACAAGTCAAGGGTAACCTGGTCATTACCGGTAATTTTGCCATGAATTTCCAACAAAATCCGCTTCTGGCAGGTCAAGCACTCAAGCAAGCGCTTAACTACACCAGTTGGTCTCGGGCGATCGCTTGGCAATATTCCCTCATGCCTAAAGGTACGCCCAGGCCCCAAGTTAAAATTGCCGGTACCGTCAAACTACAGCCGCAGCCAAGTCCTCGACAAACCTTGCTCATCCGCCACCGTTCCTTGCCTTTGCACCGATTAATTAAGGAGATGAACGTTTTTAGTAACAATGATATGGCACAAATGCTAGCAGACTCGGTAGGAGGCTACACGGTCGTGCAATCCACCGCTGCTAAACTAGCTAAAGTTCCAGAATCAGAAATTCAGTTAATTAATGGTTCGGGGTTGGGAGTTGAAAATCGCATTTCTCCCCGAGCTGTTTGCGCCATGTTAATGGCCATTCAGCGGGAAGCGCTTTCCCAGGGATTAAATTTGGCAGACTTATTCCCCGTCTCTGGATTCGATCACCGCGGAACGTTGCACGCCAGACACATTCCTGCTGGTACTATTATTAAAACCGGAACTCTCAACGCCGTCAGCTCCCTAGCAGGAGTTATGCCTACACGCGATCGCGGTTTGGTTTGGTTTGCCATTATTAACCACGGCCCTTATGTATCAACTTTCCGCGCCCAACAAGATAAGCTTTTGCAACAACTGAGTAAAACACTACAAGTTCCCACCGTCATTCCTGCGGAGATCGCTCCTCGCTCTGCTATTGAATCTTTACCTAAATTGGGTGCTGTTGAACGTAACGAAATTATATATAGAAGCTAATTTTTGCTGGCTAGGGAAACTTTTAAGTAAATTTACTTGTTACTAAAGCTCTTGGCGATTGGCAATGGCGGGTGTGCAGTCAAAATCTCTTCATCCTAGCTGCGGTAAAGACTTCGTGCGTGTAGTAGGACTTGATGTCGCTCGTAGTGTTTATTGCATGTTCTGGTGATAGTTGTAATGACGCTGCATGATGTTCGTAGCTTTGTATTGTTTTACTTTTAAGAGTTGGTAGTAGCAATCTTTGCCACCAAATTTTCCTGCTTCTGGGGTGTAGCGTTACTAGGTGATGATTGAGACTATTGACTGTTAAATGTTTTTTTGGGAATAATTTCCGTTACTACCCGATTGCCAGAATTACCACCACTAACAACGATGTTTTCTGTTTCAATGTTACCAACTGCGTTTTCACCCGTAAATGTCATTGGTGGGTCAACTTGTTTGTAAACTACATTTCCTTGGGCTTCCACTAATTTGCGCTCGAGATACCATGTTAAAGTTTGAGAGTTGAGAACTTGGCGGCGTTCTCCAACACCCCTAACATTACCCGTTAAGTAAGCAGTTTTTTCGGGTATTTTGAATTCACCTTGATTAGCTGTGACAGCTACCTTTTCGCCACGATGAAACAGGCGCACAGGAGCGTTTGTAGTTACAGTTTCTGTGTTTAGGTTCCAACTTATAGAGTTACTGTTAATTTGCAGTGGTGGTTCTAGTAATTCTATTTGGGCATTTTTAGTAATAGAAGCAATTTTAGTTTTTAAATTGATTTCAGCTGCATCTCCCCTACCGCGATCGCTAATTTGATTATTTTTGTAGCGAGCGATTTGTAAAGGGCGATCGCCTATTAATTTTTCATCTTTAATTTGCCAAATTAAATGTTCTGTACGCATCTGTAAAGGTGGTTCGATGCAATTAGCTACCACTCCTCCAGAAAAATCTACCCGTTGAGTACGAGTTTTGACTCGCGCTTCCTGCGCTACTGCTTGTAATTGTTTGTGCGTTCCGTAAATTTGATTGCGAACTATTAACAGGTCTTCCTGGGGGCGCCATTCTAGTTCGTTACCCCGCAATACCGTACCGTTGCGAGGATCGGTAGCAACTATATTACCCTTGAGGAATAATCGTTTCCCGTCCTGTTCGATATCTGCTTTTTGCGCTTGTACTTGGTAAACTATTTTGCCATCTTGGTAAAGTTCGCCGTAGGGACTTTCTGCTTGACCGATTTGTTGTTCTTTAGTATATTTTGCTCGTTTAGCCCTGACTTTCCAAATCGGTCGCCCTCTATCATCTGCTTGTTCTAAAGTTACTTCAAAAAAAGTTAATTTACTCTCGGAGTTTTGAGCTTGGGGAGTTTCTGCAGGGGGTTTTGTGAGCTTGGCGCCATTCCCGCATCCTGTCAGCCCAAAAACTACCGTTAAGCTCAAAGGTAAAAGATACAGCAAATGGGAGAGTGTCTGAGCTGGCGAGCAATTTTTATACCTCTCCCTGTTGTTATATAACTGTTTCATTCTGGAATTTCCAATTGTCCTGGAGCTGTATCCGTGGATTGTTCTAAAAAATTTATACTTGATATGGGTCGGTAGGGATAGCCTTGGCGGGGAGTTTTCTGGATATCTTCTTTAATTGCTTCTAAGTCTATGTAGCGATCGCTAACATTTATTAAACTGTCGCTTGTCATAGAACGCAAACTCACTACCTCTACCCGCACTCCTCTGTAGCTGACGGAATTGACCGCGTAGGCTAGATCGCCGTCGCCGCTTACCAGCACTGCGGTGTCGTAGGAGTCTACCAAAGCCATCATATCAACCGCAATTTCTACATCTAAGTTTGCCTTTTTAGAACCGTCTGGTAATTGCACTAAATCCTTGGCTATGACTCGATAACCGTTGCGACGCATCCATAGCAAAAAGCCCTGCTGCTTTTCGTTTGTTCTGTCCACGCCTGTATAAAAAAAGGCACGCAGTAGCCTCGAGCCACCTGTTAGTCGACACAAAAGCTTGGTGTAATCAATTTCTATCCCTAATTGTAGCGCTGCATAAAATAAATTGGAGCCATCTATAAATATAGCAACGCGACCTCGATTTTCTAACACTTGCTCCGGCGTAAATATCGAGTCGTTTTCCAAATTATTCAACATTGTTGTCATACCTCATTTTTTATTGATTTAATAATTGATACTTGTGAGAAAATCATAAAAGTTTACAGAAGCTTATTAATCGTTCAGGGCTAATGCAATCAGCCCTGGGAAAACAAACAAATTCGCCCAATACAAAAAATTTGCTGGAGAATTATTTCAAGGTTTCAATACGTTTAAAAACAGGACGGGGTTCACCTAATGTTTGTTTGCTAGTCAGCAGTCCCCATTTACTGTGAATGGCAAAGGGGGCCGCACTAGCAATTTGTACTTGCTCGTTGAAGTCGATTTCGAAACCCAGTTGCTGATAAATCTCGCTACTGATATTGGGAATCACTGGAGATAAAAGATAAGCTGCTAACCTTACCGATTCTAAAACTGCATACAATACTTCTTCTGTTGCTCTTTGCTGTCCTTGTTTATACAAAGACCAAGGGGCTTGTTCATCTATAAATTTATTACTAGCTTGTACTAGCTTTAGAACCGCTTCGCAAGCTTGGTTAAAAGCCAGCGCTTCATAGGCAATTTCTACCTGTTTTCCTAGCTGAGAACCAATAATTTTTAAAGGATGATTCTCAGGAATCTCTTCACTTGTAATTGAGGGAATTTTACCAGCACAGTATTTTTTCGCCATATTGAGGGTGCGATTGAGCAAATTACCCAAGTCATTTGCCAAATCTGCGTTTAAAACATTTATGAATCTAACTTCATTAAAATCCCCATCTTTGCCAAATTCGATTTCCTTAAGAAAGTAATAACGAACGGCGTCTGCACCATAGTTTGCAGTCAGCGCTACCGGGTCGAGAGTATTACCCAAGCTTTTACCCATTTTCTGACCGTCTTTAGTTAAAAAGCCGTGTCCAAATATTCTTTCTGGTACGGGTAACCCCGCCGACATTAGCATTGCAGGCCAGTAAACCGCATGAAAGCGCAAGATATCCTTACCAATCAGGTGCAAATTTATCGGCCACCAGCGGGAAAGAGCATTTTCTAAAGTTGGTTCTGCATCTGGCTCTAGCAAGGCCGTGACGTATCCTAACAAAGCATCAAACCAGACATACAGTGTATGATGGGGATCGGTTGGTACTGGAAAACCCCAGTCGACGTTGAGCCGCGAAATGGAAAAATCCTGCAGTCCCTGTTTGACAAAGTTCACGACTTCGTTGCGACGGGTTTCTGGCTGGATAAAATCTGGTCTGGATTGGTATAACTCTTCTAGTTGACTTTGGTATTTAGACAAGCGGAAGAAATAATTTTGCTCGTCTCGCCATTCTGCTTGCTTGTTGGTATGAATCGGGCAACGGTATCCTTCTAGTAATTCCCGTTCTTCTTTGAATTCTTCGCAGGAAACACAATACCAACCTTTTTGTTGTCCCAAATAAATGTCACCGCCAGACCACACTCGCAGGAAAAACTCCTTGACGAGTGTTTCGTGTCGGGGATCGGTGGTACGAATAAAGCGATCGTACTTGATATTTAGCAGCTGCCACAGAGAAACAAAGCTCGCGGACATGCGATCGCAAAAATTTTTTGGGGATAATCCTTTGTCTTCGGCTGTTCTTTGAATTTTTTGTCCGTGCTCATCTGTACCTGTTACCAGCAATACTGAGTGTCCTAAAAGTCTTTGAAAGCGCGCCACCACGTCTGCGGCGATCGTTGTATATGCACTGCCAATATGAGGCAAATCGTTTACGTAGTATAGAGGTGTTGTAAGTGCAAATGTATTTTTTGTTCTCTTCACTAGATTCATGCAAAATAATAAAATAAATTAGATTAAAATTGTTTTCTATATTTTAGATTGTTTAGGCAAAACCACGCCATTATACTACACAAATGCTATATTTTCAAGTCCTACTATAATATTAGCAAATTTCTGCCAGGAAGAATTAGTTTTTTATTAGATAGAAATTTACTTAAATTCTTCTACTAAAAACATATAAAATTGCCAATATTAATACTTAAGAAAATGTATTGATGAAATTGATTTTGATAACAAAAATACATTCCTGTCTGGGTGTAAAAATTTCTCGAGCTACACAAACAAAGACATTTCTATCTTCAGGCAGTTTCGGGAAAAGTAAAGAAATGTAAAATTCTATTCAGAATAACATTTATACTTGCGGAAAATTGTTGTAGAAGAGATATGAGTGCAAGTAGTTCCTTGGATATTTCTCGCTGGTTGTTGTCGGCACTCTCAACCAAAATGTTTCGCTACTATGAGGATAGAATTCCCCGAGATGCCAGCGTATTAGTAGTGAGCAATCATCGCAGCTTCATGGATGCACCAGTTTTGATGGCAGCGCTGTCTAGTCCGATTCGCTTTGCTTGTCATCATTACATGAGTCAAGTCCCGGTCATGCGAGAAATCATTACGGCCTTGGGATGCTTTCCTTTAGAAGCAGATCGAAAACGCCAGCAAAGTTTTTTTCAGCAAGCACAGCAGCTATTGCAATTAAAGCAAGTAGTGGGTGTTTTCCCGGAGGGCGCACCACCGATGGTGAAATTGACTCCACCCCAGCAAGTGGGAGAGTTTCAGCGAGGTTTTGCCCATTTGGCGTTACGAGCAGCAGTGCAGGATTTAGCAATTTTACCGGTGGCGATCGCCTCTTTAGAGGAAGTGAACACATATGCTATACCTTTAAAGGTGTTAAGTTTTTTCGATCCCAGCGAACCTTTATTTGCTCAACCTGGTTGGCACCCTCTGGTGATCTACCATCGCGTAGCTGTGCTGATCGGTCGTCCCTTTTGGATCAGACCCCAACACCAACAAAAATACCAGGGAAAACAAGCCAAAACTGTTGTAGCTGAACTAACAGAACATTGTTATTGCGAAATTACCAACTTGCTACGCCAAGGATGCTATTAAAAAGTTTCCAGTTAACGGTAGTTAGTAGTTCCCAGTCAAAACCTTTTTGACTAAAAACTAATAACGAATCACTAATGACCAAATTAAAATGTCTATCCCAAAAGTAGAACTGAAGCCATGTTTCCTTACCCCGAGACGCTTGCAGCCAAATTATCCGCTGTTTGTATATTTACCCGGGATGGATGGAACCGGTCAACTGTTGCGAACTCAAACAGCAGGATTAGAAGCGGGTTTTGACGTTCGCTGTCTGGCAATTCCCCGCGAGGACAGAAGCAGCTGGGACGTACTAACTCACAACGTACTAAACTTAATTCACGCCGAACTGGAAAAAAGTTCCCAACGTGCAGTTTACCTGTGCGGTGAATCGTTTGGGGGTTGCTTGGCTCAAAAAGTAGCCATAGCCGCACCGCAGTTATTTAAACGAATTATTCTCATCAATCCTGCTTCTAGCTTTCATCTTCGCCCGCTGTACGAATGGGCCTCCCAATTTACCAACTTGGTACCGCCGTGTGTTTTTGATTTTGGCGTAGTGGGATTGCTGCCATTTTTAACAGCTTTATCACGCATTTCCAAAAGCGATCGCCAAGAACTTCTCAGAACCATACGTTCCATACCAGCAGAAACAGTTTGCTGGCGATTATCTTTAATTAAAGAATTTCACGTGGAACAAGAGCAATTGCAAAAGCTTGCTCAACCTGTTTTGCTCCTTGCTAGCGCCATGGACAGGCTTTTACCTTCTCTGGCGGAAGCACAAAGATTAGCTAAGATTTTGCCCAATTCCAAAATAGTAATTTTGCCAGAAAGCGGCCACGCTTGCTTGCTAGAAACAGATATCAACCTGTATGAAATTATGAAACAACAAAATTTTTTAGAAACTAGTGTCCCAAAACTGGATGAAGTAGAACTCAAAAGTTAAATCGCGCTACATTAGCTTTTGTTACTTCTGGTGGAGAAAAAATTGGTCAAATATCAGGAGAACACTTGATTTGAAACTATCGACTTATCCTTGGGGGAGGAAGCCAACTACCAGGTAGTTTCGCTACAACCAAAATATCAAAACTTCCCCAAGACTTTTGGCAATGACAGACAATCAAAGCTTTGCTTGCAAACAATCACAAATCGAATCCACAGCTAAAACTGAGGAACAAGACCAACTATCTGCGTGGGAATCTGCAGCACAAACACTGGGTAGTGTTGTGGGAACAGCGGTCGGTCTGGGTGCTGCAGCTACAAGTACAGCTGCAGAAGTAGGAAAAGCAGTGATTGAGACAGCAACCGCAGTTGGAGAAGCAACGATAAAACAAACCCACAAGCTGATCGAGCAAGCAACTTCTAGCGCCGGACAAGTGACAGAATATCTCGGGCAAAATTGGCTGATTCGCAAGGTTGCAGGCGTTTTAAACCTCAATTGGCTTATCGGTGCCAGCAACAGTGTAGATCTAGAAAAAGCTGCAGCAGCAGTGAAAAAATTGCAACAACAGTATCCCAACGAATCGCCCAGTCAAATAGCCCACCGCATCATGCTCTCAAAAGCAGCCAAAGCTGGTGGAATTGGCTTTGCTAGCAGTATTTTACCAGGATTTGCCGCCGCTTTGTTAGCTGTAGATTTGGCAGCTACAACCCAATTGCAATCAGAAATGATTTATCAAATTGCAGCCGCCTATGGATTAGACTTAAAAGATCCAGCCCGAAAAGGAGAAGTCTTGGCAATTTTTGGCTTAGCGTTGGGTGGCGGACGGCTTTTGAGAACTGCTGGTTTGGGTTTGCTGCGAAATGTACCTTTTGCCGGTGCGGTCATTGGTGCTAGCTCGAATGCCACAATGGTATATTCGTTGGGATACGCCGCTTGTCGATTTTATGAAGCTAAATTAGATGCATCCAGATCGCTGTTTTCCCAAGAAACGCTGCAAGATTTAGAACAACAAAGCGATCGCTATCTCAAAAAAGCCATCGCCCAGCAAACGGTCATGGACCAAATCTTAGTTCACACAATCTTAGCCAGCTATCCAGACAAAAATTGGCAAGAAATATTGCCAGAATTAGAAGCTTTACCAATGAGTCCACAATCTTTGCAAGCGATCGAGCAAAACCTCGCATCACCCCAACCGTTAGATAGCCTTCTCGAGCGGCTCGACCGTGATTTTGCAGTACCGTTGCTGGCTCAGTGTTACCGGATCGCAAAACTCAAAGGTGAAATTTCACCCGCACAACGAAAAGTAATAGATGCGATCGCTACTAAGTTTAATATTGACTTAAATGCCATTGAATCTGCACTCAACAGTTAATGGCAAGCAGATAATGTTCCTTACGATCTTTTTGCTGTTTTTGTACTGATACTGTTTGCTCTACCAAAGTTCATAACCCTAATTATACGCAATACTGGTACAAGAACTTTTATATTGAAACAGCAAAAATGGAAATTCGGCCGAGTAACACCCCGATTTTAGAATGGACGGGAGATGGATTAGCTATAGGATTATTTGAAGACGCAGTAGATTTAACTGGCGAGCTAGCAGAATTAGATGCAAAGCTTGCTGGAAGTCTCAAAGAATTGATCGCTGAGGAGGAATTCAAAGGCAAAGCTGGTAGCACTGCAGTGACCAGAGTCGGAACTAACAACAGTTCAGTTCGCAAAGCCATACTAGTAGGTTTAGGTAAAGCAGAAGCACTAAAACTCGATACTTTGCGGCGTGCTGCAGCTACGGCAGCTCGATTGGCTAAAAAGCAAAAATGCAAAACCGCAGGCATTTTTTTGCCCGTTTGGAATCACGATCCCGCCCAAACGGCTCAAGCCCTAGCGGAAGGAGTACAATTAGGACTGTACCAAGACCATCGCTTTAAGTCGGAGCCAGAAGATAAAGGCCCCCAAGTAGAAAGAATAGATTTGCTGGGATTGGGCGGACAAGAAGCAGCAGTAAATCGCGCCAATCAAATTATTTCCGGAGTAATTCTGGCCAGACAATTGGTAGCAGCTCCTGCTAACGAGGTAACACCAATTACTATGGCAGAAACAGCAATGGCGATCGCCTCGGAACACAAGCTGCAGGTAGAAATTCTAGAACAAGAAGATTGTGAAAAACTGGGAATGGGTGCTTTTTTGGGAGTGGCAAAAGGTTCGGATTTGCCCCCGAAATTCATTCACCTCACCTACAAACCAGAAGGTACGCCCAAACGCAAGCTAGCCATCATCGGTAAAGGTCTGACCTTTGATTCTGGCGGACTAAATATTAAAGTGGCAGGAAGCGGAATCGAAAATATGAAAATTGATATGGGTGGCGCTGCAGCAATTTTGGGTGCTGCCAAGGCAATCGCCCAACTGCAGCCAGAAGATGTGGAAGTTCATTTTATTTCCGCAGTGACAGAAAATATGATCAGCGGTCACGCCATGCACCCAGGCGATATTCTTAAGGCGTCTAACGGTAAAACTATTGAAGTTAACAACACCGATGCCGAAGGACGTTTGACCCTGGCAGATGCTTTGGTATTTGCTGAAAAGTTAGGAGTGGATGCGATCGTTGATTTAGCTACTCTCACAGGTGCTTGCGTGATCGCCTTGGGTGATGATATTGCTGGTTTGTTTACCCCTGATGACAACCTCGCCAAGCAATTAGAAGCAGCAGCTGAAACCACGGGCGAAAAAATCTGGCGCATGCCAATGGAAGAAAAATATTTTGAGGGCTTGAAGTCTAATATCGCGGATATGAAAAACACTGGACCGCGTGCTGCTGGTTCTATTACCGCTGCTCTTTTTTTAAAACAGTTCGTCAAAGACACTCCTTGGGCCCATCTTGATATTGCCGGTCCGGTTTGGACTGAGAAAGAAAATGGCTACAATGGTTCCGGGGCCACCGGCTTTGGCGTACGTCTGTTGGTAAATTGGATACTAAGTTAATTCCTGGGGAGTTTGAAAGGCTATAAGTCGCCCCACGCCAGAATCTTTCCCAACACCGTGAAACGGAAACCCCAAGGCTGTTAAGTGTGACTCGATGCCACTCACTGACAGGCTAGCACTTACCAGTCAGGAACTCTGGCGAAGAGGAGTGTTCAACCTAGATCGTGAAAAACCCGCACCATCATCTTTGATTTGGTGTGGAAGGTTGTCACAACAAAGGTGGGCTGGTTTTATTTTATTGCCCACCTCTGGGAGCAAGTTGCTGGCAGTTTATTTTCTTTCCGGATGTCCCCTTTCTTCTGGGGAAGGAGTTCCCATACTGTTAATTTCTGCAATCATTTGATACAGCCGACCCAAATCGCGTTGATTGAAGTACAGTACCAAACGAGGTAGTCCCAAGGCTTCATCTTGCCCTTCTTGGGGTAAGGCTTGACTTTTTTCAATCTTTCCTTTCACGAGAATGTCGCTGAAGTTAGCGTTGAGTTTTTCAACTTCTGCATCGGATAATTCTGTTTTGAGTCGAATCACCAGGCGATCGCCTACATAACGACTGGAGTGATAAACCTGGTAAAAACGAGTAATGGCATTGCAAGCTACAACTAAATCGTCTGTAACTGTGTACAAACTCGGATCTTCCGGACTCACTAAACCTTTTTGCACCAAATGTTTAGTAATGTATTCGTTCCAAGACCGCCAGTAATCACCACCAGGGCGATCGATTAAAACCACCGGTACCGGACCAAATTTACCCGTTTGGCTTAAGGTCATGCATTCAAAAGCTTCGTCTTGAGTGCCAAAACCGCCAGGAAAAAGCGCAACAGCATCGCTCTCTTTTAAAAGAAATAATTTGCGGGTGAAAAAATACTTAAAATGAATCAGTTTCGGATCGCCCTCGATAATTGGGTTTGCTTGCTGTTCAAAGGGCAATTGAATATTTAAACCAAAGGAATTTTCTCGTCCAGCGCCTTCGTTTCCAGCTTGCATAATTCCACCACCCCCACCAGTCATGACCATAAATCCCAACTGAGAAACATAGCGAGCAAATTCAACTGCCATCTGGTATTCTGGGGTTTCTGGTGATAGACGAGCCGAACCAAAGATTGTAACTTTGCGGACGTGGCGGTAATTGTGAAACAACTGGAAACCCCGCTCCATATCTGCTAAAGCAGCAGACAATATTTTCCAATCCAGGCGATCGAGTTCACTTCCAGCCAAGCGTACTATCGTTAATAATGCTTGCTGGATGTATTGTCGATGCTTCAACGTTGGTAAACGCTCAATTAATTCAGCGATCTCAGCTTGGATAGACTCTAATGTGTCAAACGACGCAGATGAGGTCATGAGAACTGTAGCCAAAGCGGCACTATATTTTACCTATATTTGTGAGCAAATTTGCAACAGTAACGATCCTGACTTTGACAGACTGCTGAGGTAGAGTTTGTTGATTCTGTACTAGCAACGCAAAAAGTAACTTAGCTCAGGTCCCACAGGAGGAAAAATTTCTGCCGTTTACCTTCTGTCATCTGCCTTCTGCCTTTTTCATAAAGCCCTTTCTTAAGTATATAAAATTACCAAATTTTCCTCCGACCGAGAAATTTGGAACAGATAAATTACTCCTATTACAGCTTGTGGAAATTCAACTTGTTAGCTTTTATTCCCTCAATTCCATTCAGCGTTATTGATTTTTTATACAAATAAATCGAAATGAAACCTCTGTAATTTTATGCAGGTACAATCAATTGTAGCCGTAAAAAATGATTCGTATAACAAATTTTGACATTAAATAGCATCTTTGGTTGTTAGCACACCAAAATACCGGTGACAGTGGTTGGGAGGGGTGAAGGAACGAAGTCTCAAAATCTACAAAATATGGTCTTCGCGGTCATGATTTTTTCTAGGAGTTGGCGCGACGCTGCTACCGCTACCACCTGTATCACTTTCACCCCAATGAAAGAAAATTCTTACTTTCTATCAAACTGAAACAAGAGAAACTTTTGACTGGCAGCTTGCCTTCGAGAGGGTAAAATTGTCGGGAAAAAGCAAGCTAACTTGGATTCTACTTTGGTGGATTTCCAAGACTTGCAAGCAGACTTGATTTGTCTTGCTAAGGTCGCAATTTTGGAATCACCAAAGTGCTGGGTGCAAAATCCACATTCATTATTGCTATACCGCACCAGTTTACACACTCCTTTTCCTGTTTTACCTAGGTGTACTGCACTCAAGAGCTTCTGCGCAGTCACTTTCTTGCAGTTAAGATTTTATTTTGCAGCAATAAAAGCGTTAACAGCAAAGAGGGAAAACTGGTGGTGAGAGCCGTTTTTAGGGATGTTTACAACATCAGGGAAGGCGATCGCGCTAACTTTTCGAGGTACTTTTTGTACGTTCGTGCGAAAAATCCATCCCTGCCTAAAAAATTTGAAGAGTAATCCATTCCAATTTCCACCCAATTTTATCTTCAGATGAGGGCAATTTTTACCCTGGAAAAATTACGTCTGCTGGCGGTGGTAGATTTGCGGAAACTAACAGCGACCACCGCATTTTTTCTAAAGTTTTCAGTTCCTTAATGGTCAAGGTATTTTTCCAAGGTATTGGACAATGTAGTTTTTGGCACAGCACCTACTACCATATCAACTTTTTGTCCACCTTTGAAGATCATCAATGTGGGAATGCTGCGGATTCCGTACTGGCTGGCAACGTTGGGATTTTCATCTGTATTGACTTTCACTACCTTGACTCTACCCTCATACTGAGCGGCGATCTCATCTACGACAGGGGCCACCATCCGGCAAGGACCGCACCAGGGAGCCCAAAAGTCAACTAAAACAGGAACGTCGCTGTCCAATACTTCCTGCTTGAATGTAGAGTCGGTAACTTGTGCGGCTGCTGACATGGCTACAAACCTTTGCCTATAATATTTGTTTGATTTTGCTGAAATTCTACCATAGCAAAAAGCACTGCTTAGAATTAAGGCACATTCATTTGCAAATAGTTTCGGTCTTGTTTACAAAGACAAGGAAGCGCCCGAACCGCAGTCCGGGCGGAGTGTGGCGTGAGGAGTGAACGGAAACATGCGTCTCCGCTATATCTATTGTAGGCGACATACGCTATTTTTCCAGTAATTGTTTCTCTGTCTGGAAAAATTTATTGCGGAATGAAAAACTGGGAATCGGGAATTGTATAGTTTGCCTGCGCCGTACCCAAGTCCCCAGTTTCAAGGTCTTTCTATTTACCCATTCCTAATTGCTGCGCTTTTTGATACACTTTTCCTTCCGTTAGTAAGGAAGGAGCGATCACAACTTCTACTTGTTGCATTTCCTTAAGATTCTTGGCTCCTAATGTACCCATACTGGTTTTTAAGGCTCCGAGAAGGTTGTGAGTACCATCATCAAGCTGAGCCGGACCGATGAGAATTTGTTCTAAGGTACCGGTAGTGCCTACACGAATACGCGTTCCTCGCGGTAAGACCGGGCTAGGAGTGGCCATACCCCAATGGAAACCTCGTCCGGGTGCTTCTGCTGCTTTGGCAAAGGGAGAACCGATCATAACTCCATCTGCGCCGCAAGCAATACACTTACAAATGTCACCGCCGGTAATCAAACCTCCATCGGCAATTATTGGAACGTATTTGCCAGTTTCTTGATAGAAAAGATCGCGTGCTGCAGCGCAGTCAGCGATCGCTGTTGCTTGAGGTACGCCCACACCCAAAACTCCCCGGGAAGTACAAGCAGCACCGGGACCAATACCAATCAGTACTGCAGCTGCACCTGCTTTCATTAAGTCAAGGGCCACTTCGTAAGTAACGCAGTTACCCAATACTACAGGCATGGGCATTTCCCGACAAAATTGTCCCAAATCCAACGGTACAGTTGATTCCGGCGATAGGTGTGCTGTAGAAACAACTGTAGCTTGAACAAAAAATAGATCTGCTTTTGCTTTGGCAACTACTGCACCGTATTTGCTTGCGCCTGCTGGAGTAGCGCTAACCGCAGCTATACCGCCTTGATCTTTAATTTCCGCGATCCGTTGTTCTATAAGTTCTGGTTTGATCGGTTCAGCATAAAGCTCTTGCATCAGCGGTACAAATTCGTCTTTGCCCACTGCCGCAATGCGATCTAAAATTGGCTCTGGATTGGCGTAGCGAGTTTGAATTCCCTCTAAGTTCAGCACGCCCAGCGCCCCCAATTTGGACAAAAGCACTGCCATGCGAACGTCCACAACACCATCCATGGCACTGGCAATAATGGGAATCTCCCGTTCAATAGTGCCAATGCGCCATTTCGTGTCTGTCAAACTCGGATCGAGCGTACCTCTACCGGGTACTAGAGCAATCTCATCTATTCCGTAAGCTCTGCGAGCTGCTTTACCCCGCCCAATTTGAATTTCCACTCTGACAATGTTCCCAAATCTGTTTAAGCTAGGGTATCAAATTGTGGCAATATTTGCAGCGGTTGTTTGTAAACAAATTCTCGGCTTGCAGCTGAAAGCCTTCCAGGATTTTTAGTGAAATATAGTGAAATAATAGATGCCATCAATTAAGTAATATTACTGGGAAAATAGAGGCTATCAAAAATAAAAGGTTATATTTATTACCAAATACGGCTTTTTGCTTCCGTCAGCAGGCAACAAGGGTAAGTGTAGGTTGTTGTCTAAAGGATGAGTCATGAGAGGAAATGTATTGTTACCATAATTTCAGACGATTTAGATTTTAGATATTAAAGCTCTGATATTAAAACCTTGATTGCAGCTGAAACTTTAGAACTACTCGAATGGCAGCGCCTTTGCCAGCATTTATCGACCTTTGCAGCCACCAAGTTGGGGGCGATCGCCGCTCGTAACCTTTCAATTCCCAATTCCCAGGCGGAAAGCGAATATTTGCTAGCACAAACCAAAGAAGTTTACGAGCTGGAAAGTCGCCTGTCCCCAGGATTGGTATTTGAAGGAATTCAAGACATTGGCGATGCTTTGGAAACAGCCCAACGGCGAGGAATTTTGACCGGGGAGGAATTGCTTGCCATCGCCACTACCTTAGCTGGAACAAGAAATTTACGGCGGTGCATAGATTCTCAACCAGATTTGCCAATCTTATCAAATTTAGTTGCCGATTTACGAACTCATCCAGAGTTAGAGCAAGATATTCACCGCTGTATCGACGAACACGGGCAAGTAAGCGATCGCGCCAGCCAAAAACTCGCTGAAATTCGTACCGAGCTGCGAAGATTACGCCACCAGATTGCACAAAAGTTACAAAATATCCTTCAGGAAAAAGCAACTGCAGTTCAGGAACAGATCTTTACCCAACGAGGCGATCGCTACGTAATTCCCGTCAAAGCATCCCAAAAAGACGCTATTCCCGGTATTGTCCACGATACCTCCACAAGCGGCGCCACACTATACGTAGAACCAAATTCCATTGTTCCCTTGGGTAACCAACTGCGACAATTGCTTAAAAAAGAACAAGCAGAACAAGAGCTAATTCGTCGCGCCCTAACCGAACAAGTAGCACAAGTCAAACCAGATCTGGAAAAATTATTAGCCGTTGCTACCAGTTTGGATTTAGCAACTGCTAAAGCTCGTTATAGTTTGTGGCTAAAAGCCAATCCTCCTCGCTTTATCGATCGACAAGCAGGCGAAAACATCACTCTCAGACAACTGCGCCATCCCCTATTAGTATGGCAGCAGCACCACGAACAAGGACAACCAGTTGTTCCAGTAGATTTACTGATAAAACCACATATTAAAGTTGTAATAATTACTGGTCCCAACACCGGTGGCAAAACGGTCACCCTCAAAACCTTGGGTTTAGCAGCATTAATGGCAAAAGTGGGTTTGTTTGTTCCAGCCCGCGAACCAGTAGAATTACCTTGGTTCCAGCAGGTGTTGGCAGATATAGGAGACGAACAATCGCTGCAACAAAATTTATCTACCTTTTCCGGACATATCCGCCGTATTAGCCGCATTTTAGAAGCTTTAGACACACAACAACGAGAATCGTCCCATCCTCAATCTTTGATACTCCTTGATGAAGTAGGAGCAGGTACTGACCCCAGCGAAGGAAGTGCTTTGGCGATCGCTCTTTTGCGCTATCTAGCGGAACAGGCCCAACTAACAATGGCAACCACTCACTTCGGTAAACTAAAAGCACTAAAATACCAAGACCAACGCTTTGAAAATGCTTCTGTAGAATTCGATGAAACTACCCTTTCGCCTACCTATCGCTTGCTGTGGGGAATCCCCGGACGTTCTAACGCCCTAGCCATCGCTCGTCGCCTAGGATTAAAACCAGAAGTGGTAGAAGCAGCAAAAGCTTACCAAGGAGAAGCAACAGACAAAGTCGACCAGGTAATAGCTGGTCTGGAAGCACAACGCCGCAATCAAGAAACAAAAGCAGCACAAGCACAAGATCTCCTGCAACAAACAGAACGTTTATACAAAGAAGTATCCGAAAAAGCCACATTATTACAAGAAAGGGAACGAACTCTGCGCACTGCACAAGAAATAGCAGTACAGCAGGCGATCGCCCAAGCTAAAAACGAAATTGCCCAAGTAATTCGTCGCCTGCAGCAAGGTACTCCCACCGCTCAAGACGCTCAGCAAGCAAGTAAGGAATTAAAGGAAATAGCTGAAAAATTTATACCTAAAGCTCCTCCGAAACCAAAACAAGGATACCTCCCAAAACAAGGCGATCGCATTCGCATTCCCAAGTTAGGACAAACCGCAGAAGTCTTAACCGCTCCTAACGAAAATGGTGAATTAACCGTTCGCTTTGGAATCATGAAAATGATTGTCAAACTCGAAGATATAGAATCTTTAGAGGGAGAAAAAGCTGAACCATTACTCAAACAGCCAAAAAGCAAGGGAGAATCTCAAAAATTTGTCCCAGCTTCAGCAACAACTCCAGCAATTCGCACATCCCAAAATACAATTGACCTACGCGGATACAGAGTAGCGGATGCACAATTGATTTTAGATAAAGCTATCTCGCAAGCAACCGGACCTTTGTGGATTATTCACGGACACGGTACTGGAAAATTACGAGAAGGTGTTCGCGAATTCTTACAACAACATCCCAAGGTTAGCCGTTACGAAACAGCTGAGCAATCTGATGGTGGTGCTGGTGTAACCGTTGCTTACATAAATTGAGTTGAGAAAAAATGAAATGAATTATCATTGCTTGTTCAGCACACACAACCAAATCAAATTTCTCAAATCATTGAGCAAACATTTCACAACAACAGAAAAAGAAAATAATCGACACCGAAGGTAAATATCAGCTTTTAATGCCGTATTTATGGTTGATTGTACTTGTTTCTATATCAGTTTTGATTTAAAAATTAACAGTAATAAATACTAAACTAATAATCCAACTTTTCCCAAACCACCCAATCACAGTGTTGGGAAAAAAAGATATTTAGTAAAATCTTAATATTTATTTATAATCCCGGACTGCTCGTTTGAGTAAAAACAGCGATCGCTTTTGCTACTGACACTTAATCAAATATCACATCCCCCACATTCGTACTTTCATGAAAAAAGAATACAATTAGTAGGCAATAACAGTTTTAGAAACGACTCTGTCTTCCAAAAACTGGTAGCTAATAATACTAATTTTGCTTTTTGATTCTGCTGCCAGTGCAAAAATACTTACTTTCTCCTTCTGGTTGTTGAAAAATACTTCATTGGGTATTCTTTTAAGTATTATTAGGGTCTTGAACCACAATTAACATCAACAAATATCTATCTAGGGATAGATTTATTTAGATGAAAAGCTCGTGCTTGAGCGGAAAATATACAAAACACACTTGGTGCAGTCAGCATTTCGCAAAGTCATTAATAAAACTTGTACTTTTTCCAAAATCGGTTTTCGTCATAGAGTTAAGACAAAGACCACTGCTGTATACCAGTTGTCAAAGCTATATAAAAAATGGCAAGCAACTTAACTGCAGGCTAAATTTATATCAATGGCTTTGGGAAACCAATCTTTAATTAGTGCAAGTCTGGTTTCAAAATGGGTAACAGCAATAGCTCCTACTAGCCCGATCACCTATGCTAAAAGTTATGCACTCTGCCGCTAATTCACCCACTCCAACTCCCCAGTGGGAGGATTTAATTAAGCTCCCAGCGCCAAATTCGGTTCAGTGGGATAATATCAAAACTCAACTGGACTTGGTGTTGCTGGCGCTAGAAACCTTAACCGGCATTGGCTCTGAAGCCATGCTTTCAGCGGCAATCAATCTCAATTTAGAATCAAGAGTGCCAGACCGTGTAGCGCTGTGGCGACTGCGCCAATCTAACCCGCTACGTAAAGGCCAAGGAGGGCGAAAAAAGCTAGATGTAGAAGAAGCTAGAGCACTTGTTCTCATCACTTGCTACCTTGCCAAACAGCATCAAGAGCTGATTCGTCGTGCTGTTGGCTTATTAGAACAAATGGCGGAAAACAACCGCGAACCTCATCAGGCTGCTTTACTTGGAGATTACATCGATGCTTTCTGCAATACTTACCAAGAACGAATGGAGGAAGAATCGGCAATCTCTACGGATGAACTTACTCACCTGGCTTTAAAACTACTTATTGATTTACTTTTTTACAGCGGACCTGGTGGACATCGCCGCCTCTGGCTAGCACTTATAGACCGCTCAACTAAATTTTGAAAAAGTCCTGCTTGCATTTCCTGCCATGCCTCTAACAAATTCTGTCATCCGTCGGTACACACCGCCCACTTGCACGCTAGAAGTATTGGCGCAAAGCTCACCTTTATCCCGTTGGGTAGGAAAACCTGTTCTCAAGCAGCTGCATTTTGAGCTACGCTTTGACGATCCGCAATTGCCACAAGAACAGAGACTTGTCATTCGAGGCGATCGCAACCAACTAGAAGCTTTGTGTACAGCGGTAACAAACTACGTGCAGGAATTCCTCCGCATGTCTCCTGAGAAATTCTGGACAACTTTCTCAGGCTCAGAAGAATCAAGCAAAGCATCAGAACCCTCACAATCACAACAGCCATTTTTCTCTTCTTCAGCAACTGAAACTCTAAACTCTTTTAACGCTCAAATATCGACAACAGAAATACACATAAAACCTAGCAATCACCTGACTCACAAATTATTTCTTGGTTCTTTAGGTTACCAAACATCCACTCCTGTAATTACCCTCAGCTTGCTACAGTTGTTTGATTTAGCAACAGCTCTAGACGAATACTCTGCTGACGCCATAGCACTACCAGCTCTCAACCAAAGCAAATCATCCATTTCCATTCCCGCTTGGGCACCTGCAGCAGCAGTGCTAATATTAGCCGTGGGTTTGATGCCTCTAACTTGGCACTACGCTAACCAACACAGGCAACAGCAAAAAATAGCCAAGAAATCTCCACCCGCCCAAGAAAAAGTTGCCCTAGAACCTTCACCAATTCTTAATCCCACACCCGCACTCACACCTACTGACCAACTACCATCCCTACCTTTAGGCTCTAGCCTGTCAATACCAGGCTCTACTGTACCCGCTATTCCCCAAATATATCCAACAAACCTTCCTTCAAATTTCTCATCTTCTTCAGGGAATGCCTATTCCCTTTCCCAAAAAACAGCACAAAATCTTCCCACTTCCCAAAGAAAAACCTCATCACCAACATCCAGCAGTTCACAAGCAACCATTCCAAACAATTTCCCTAAAAATTACAGCAGTATCTCAGCTTCGCCAAGCAAAAAATCATCATCAACTTCACCCACTACCCCAGCTAACATATCCTCCACATCCTCCAGAAGCGTTACAGCTACTCCCACCGTTGCTTCTACACCCAATCCCTTCTATCCCAATCCTGCTGGTATCCAAACAAATTTGCCAACAAACTCCCCACTTGCAACCAACCAAACCTCCAAATTAGTTGAGAGATTGAGAACAAACCGCAATAGCAGCACCACAAGGGTTGCCACCGCTAATAGCACCGCATTTGACCCAGCACAGATAGCACAAGCTAGAGATTTTTTAAAAAAGCGCTGGCAACCACCTAAGTCCCTAAAGGAAAACCTCGAGTATAGTTTGATTATAGGTGTGGACGGCACTATTGAACGTATCTTTCCTTTAGGAAAGGCTGCAAGGGAATATATAGATCGCACCGGTATGCCTTTAATTGGCGAACCTTTTGTTTCTCCCAGTAAAACGGGAAAAGCCACAATCATCAGAGCCGTTTACAGCCCCGACGGTAGGGTACAAACTTTCGCAGAACAGGATTAATTGTTCGTTCTTGCTTCTAGAGCGCTTGCCAAAATTTAGGGTAAAGGATAAAGAAAATGTTCTTTTTCCTTTCCCTTTATAAAACCTTTAACTGTATTTCCCAGTCTGAGAACACCCTCGCAGCTAACCAAAAGAACTCACCCTACTACTTTGATTGCTGACATATTTTTCAGTTTGCTTAACCAATCTTTCACAACACCTTTTAACTTTAGCTCTGTTTGATGTTGCCACTCAAAAAAAGGAGCAAAACCCAAAGACAATACTAAAATTCGCAGTCGTAGCAAAGGTGAATCACCTAATTGTTTTAATAAGGCGACAAGTTCAGCCCGTTCCTGTTGGTTAAAAATAGGAAGAAAACAATAAGCTGAATGTAGAATTGCCAACTTGCGTCTTTGTTTATCTAATACCTTTGTGTCCCAGCCTCGCCGTTGAAAAGCTGGTAGGAAACTCTCTTCAAAAATCCGAATATATCCTTTTAACTGTAAATGTTTGCGCTTAGAACGCGTTTTTTTGACATCTGTCCAAATTCGATATTTAGCTAGAACCTCATCCGTATAAACATTTCCATAACCAGCATCTGCTATTCTCACAGATAGGTCATAATCTTCCACATACTCAGGACGATTTTCGTAATATTTTAATTCCTGAAGCACTTTAGACCTGAACATCAAAATATTTGCTGCTACTCTATAACCTGAAACTGCTGCCATTAGCGCTTCATCTGAGTTTTGAAACTCTTTTTTTCTCACAACTCGCGCTATGGAATGATTTTTTCCCCATTCGTCGATCTGTTGAATGGCAGTATGAGCATAGCCTGCTTCTGGATATTTTTGTAGCAGTGAAACTAGTTTTTCCACATAATCGGGCATTAAAGCATCATCCGAGTCCAGACGCACGATAAAATCAGTTTTTGGCTGGCTCAGTAACCAAGTATTGTTACCAGCAATACCCAAATTCTTGGGCTGTCGATAATAACGTACTTGCGGAAACTGCTGACATAACTGTTCCATTACCTGGGGCGTTTCGTCAGTACTGCAATCGTCTGAAACCCACACTTCCACATGGGGATAAGTTTGACAGCAAGCACTACTAACAGATTCCCTCAAGTATTGAGCTTGATTGTAGGTGGGAATACAAATGGCAACTGCAGGCATTTTTGACATTGAAATCATATAAATCTGCTTCTTCTGGAAATAAAAGTTTTTTGTGATAGTAAAAGCTAAGTTAATTTCAATTTAATTTAATAATTCAGTTAGGTGGAAAATAAAGCTAATGAAGTTAAATATTGGGAAGGATTTACCTATCTTTCTCAAGGATAATTTCGGCAATGTCTACACTGCATAGCCTGCGAGTAGCTAGTTATTTAAAATTTGATTTTATTTTTCAGTTTTCTTAAGAGAGCACATCACTGAAAATTTGATAGTTGAGCTGTTTGCAAAGCATTAATTAAACATCCTAAGACAGGTAAATATAAATTACATCCCAGCTAAGATAATTTAACAATAATTTCATAGTTTTTACATATTAAATATAAAATTTCTGAAAATAAAAAATGATCTAAAAATAAAAAGGCTGGAAAAACCAGCCGTGTATGTTATGTTCGTTTTTGAACAAGTTATATTTAATAGCGGGATTTCTTTTGTTTTGATTTTAGCCTTTTACGCCGTCGCTGTGCTGTTGCCACTGCACTTTCCACCGGATATCCAATTACGGGAATTACTTGATATTTACGTTCTTCTTCTAACCTTTTTATTTCCGTGTAGTCCAGCCAGTGAATGCAATCGACCGGGCAAGTGTCAATTGCTTCTTGAATCAACTCTTCTGGATCGCCATCTTGGCGCATTACCCGCGATCGCCCGTAATCAGGCTCGATGTAAAAAGTGTTACGAGCAACAAAAGCACAGTGCTTGCAACCAATACAGGTGACTTCATCAACATACACGCCTTTTTGACGCAGCATACCCCCTAACTCCGGCTCTAAACCGGATCTATCCGGGGTAGTTCGCAAAAAGCCCCCTAACTCCGGCTCTAAACCGGATCGGGTGTCTTGTTGTTTTTCCAGCGACGGCAAAAACTCAGACATTACGCACTCCAGCGTTGTACAACTAGGCGAATCGAACCATCCTCATTTTGCTGTTGTTCGGCAATTTGAAAACCAGCACGAGCAGATTCTTTGACTACTGTGTGGTAAGCATATCGCTGCGTTACCTGGCGTAAAAAACCTTCTACAGATAAGTTTTGTTGCCAGTACTGCAAGTCAGCTACTAATTCGTATTCTTTGCCATTCCATCTAAAGCCTATGTCATAACCATTGTCTTGCTCTATAGCAACCTCGGCAGAATGGGTCTGACCGCGGTAGCCACGTACTTCTCTAGGCCCTGGCTTCCAGTTTATGCCTAAATCAGTGAGAGCATTTTGCAAAGATTCAAGGTTACGAATCTGGGTTTTGATCTGGCTAAAGTGTGACATGGTGGTTGTAAATCGATGAAACTGAACTTTACGTTTGCAAAATTACCAATCGCTGAAAGTGTTTTGCGTCTTCGCCACTCCAGATTGTTGCACCTTGGCAGCGAAGAATTCTGAGGTTGGCTGTTGGCTGAGCACTTGTCCCAGCTGTGCCTCTATTGCCGCAGTGACTTCAGCACAGGAAGCACCTACAATGCCAGTGACTTTTTCTTGTACCCGACCATCTGGATAAATGATAAATTCTAATGTCTCCATGCTCTTGGCCAACCGCAAATGCTATGCTTAGACTTTACTGTTCTAGTAAAAAGCTAAAGTTGTAGTCTTCAGGAACAGTATTTTTCCCTAGCTACAACATTGTCATTTGTTAACTAATGTTCCATCTCTCAAAATATATATCTCAGAAACTTTACAAAAGTTATTAATTTAATTAGTCAATACATCCATTACATGTAAGTTTCTCTTAACCCGATCTAGAAGTCAAGCTCAAAAGTGAACAACATCTTCAATAGCAAAAGACCCGACAATAGAAAGCTGCTGTAGCCCAAAAAACGTTATGATAGCGAGAAAATAAATTATTTATTGCAAATATTCCCCATTAATATTTCATTTATCCTCTAAAATTAACCGTAAGCTCGAACTATACCCCTATGTATCTATCTACAGCCACAAGCTAGAATTAATCGTTGAGCACGAGAATAAGTTTGATTCCGAAAAAAGTCGGCAGCACAATAGTTTCTCTAACGCTGGGCTCAGGTAGCTTCAATCTCACTAGGCTCGTTGACCATGAATGTAGGGCAATTAATGAATTCGACTGATTCTTCAAAAAAAATACGCGTAGGAGTACTAGGCTTTGGCGGATTAGGTCAAGCAGCTGCTAAAGTACTTGCTCCCAAAAAAGAAATGGTCCTTGTCGCAGTGGCGGACAAAAAAGGTTATGCCTACTCCTCGCAAGGATTAAATGCTCAAGAATGTATAGCTGCTTACCAATCTCAAGGATCAGTAGGATACCTAGATGGATTTGGTACTTTAACCAATCGTAGTATAGAGGATTTAATAAAAAGCGGTTATCCGATAGATGGTTATTTTCTCGCACTGCCAAATTTACCAAATGATTTTATTCCCTCTGTAGCCCAGCAATTTATAAAATCTGGTTGGCAGGGGGTACTGGTAGACGCGATCAAACGTACAACCGCAGTAGAACAATTGCTGACAATGAAAGAGCAAATGCAAACTGCGGGAATTACCTACATGACGGGATGCGGAGCCACACCAGGACTTTTAACCGCAGCTGCTGCACTTGCAGCACAAAGCTACAGCGAAATTCATCGAGTGGAAATTACGTTTGGAGTAGGCATTGCCAACTGGGAAGCTTATCGTGCTACTATCCGCGAAGACATTGCTCACATGCCTGGTTACAACACAGAAACTGCTAGAGCAATGAGCGATGCACAAGTAGAAGCACTGCTGGACAAAACTAACGGCGTGTTGACTCTAGAAAATATGGAACATGCTGACGATATCATGCTGGAATTAGCAGGAATTTGTCCGCGCGATCGCGTCACGGTTGGCGGCGTCGTTGATACTCGAAACCCTAAAAAACCTATCAGTACAAACGTTAAGATTACAGGTCGCACGTTTGAAGGTAAAATTTCCACTCACACCTTCATCCTAGGAGATGAAACTAGTATGGCAGCAAACGTATGCGGCCCTGCCTTTGGCTATCTCAAAGCTGGCATAGGATTACACCAACGCGGTATCTATGGAATATTTACAGCTGCTGAAATTATGCCTCGATTTGTAAGATAAGCTGGTAGTGAGTACTTTAGTGCCTGGAAATTTCAGAGCTAAAGCCCTGACTGCAAATCTTTAAATTTTTTAGGAATTAAAATTACCTTCCTCTCAAGATAAGTTGGTAGTGGGTACTTTAGTGCCTGGGAATTTCAGGACTAAAGACCTGACTACAAAACTTTTTCAGGAATTGAAATTGTAATTCTAGTCTCGCTTTTTCAGTACTGAAGTTTTCTCCATCACTGCCTTAATTTATCTCTTTTTTATAGTCGTTGATGACAAAAGTATTGCTAAACAATTAATTACATGCTCGCGTAGCTCGTCATAAAGATAAAGAATTTGACCTAACAAAATTGCCAATATATATAGCTTTATTTCTTTTGGAGCTAAATAATATAGACTGCTATATCTACTAACAATCTTTAGATCTGAGTTCTTCTTGTTTGGTTATATCTTCATCAAATATCGATTCTGGAGTTAGAATTACAAATGGTAAATCGGCTCCTACCAAACCTCTTTGAATGCGTTGTGGCGTTTCTGGGAAAATTACAAACAAAGGATATACTGTACTAGTTCCCTCACTCAAAATATGCTTGTAACGGAAAGGCATAAGCCATTCATAGCTTTTGTCCAGCCAAACTTGGGTTTTTCGCCAGCGTTCTAGTAAATGAGAAAAATCTTCGTGGGGACGGTGAATAAAAATAATAATTTCAGCTCCAGTTTTGATTTTCCATTCAGGATCGCAAGTCAAAATTGCTAAATCGCAAGGTAAACAAACAGCTTCTGCTGGGTTTTTTGTGTCTTGGCACAGGCGAACTATTGGCAGTGGTATAGTGATAATACTTTCTTCAGGACGGCGCAGACTGGGAATTATCTCTAGGTAGGGACGATACTGCTTTAACAGAGCGATCGCGCTGAGGTTATTACTATACTCTGCTAAACAAGCATCGTAATGATATCTTCGTACAGGCATTATCTTAAATTAAGGATGAAGGTGTCAGGAAGGTAAAGGTGAAATATAAAAATTTCACCCTTCATCTTTACTTTTAGCCGAGTTTCTCGAAGACTTTAAACATAGGCAAGTACATTGATAACAAAATCGTACCAACCATCCCCCCTAAAACTACAATCATAATTGGCTCCAAAACACTAGTTAGTGCTTTGACCGCTTGCTCTACTTCATCTTCATAGAAATCAGCTATTTTCATCAGCATTGCATCTATTTCTCCTGTCTCCTCCCCAATGCTAATCATCTGAATTGCCATCACGGGAAATACCTTCTCTTTTTGTAAAGCTAGGCTTATCATTCCTCCTTGTTGGATTTCTATACGCGCTGCTTCTATAGCATTGGCAACAACTTGATTTCCAGAAGTATCTCGCACAATTTCCAAAGAAGTTAAAATTGGAACACCCGAGCGAGTTAAAGCACCAAAAGTGCGGCTAAAGCGAGCTACGGCCGATTTTTGGATTAAATCTCCAAATAAAGGCATTTTCAGGGAAAGACGGTCGATAGTTTCTTTACCTACACGAGTTTGATAGTACTTTTTGTATGCAATTCCCGCTGCTATAACAACACCAATGACAACTAAAACCCGCCAACTTCGCAAAATTTCACTACAAGTTAGCATGAATTGTGTTAAAGCTGGTAACTCAGTCCCCAATTCTTTAAAAATATTGGCAAAGATGGGAATGAGAAAAACCGTCATACCGATAAAAATTGCGACCGCTAAAAAACCCACAGTCAAGGGGTAAGCCATTGCTGATTTGATTTGATTTTGCAAGCGAGCAACATCTTCTAGTAACTTGGATAAGCGATTTAACACTTCATCCAAAACACCACCAACTTCACCAGCCTGTACCATGCTGACATACAAACCGTCAAAACAATCAGGGTGTTTGCGCATTGCGTCTGAAAGGCTTACTCCATTTTGGACTTCGCTACTAATTTCCAAAAGAGCTTGTTTAAGTTTCGGGTTTGTACATTGTTCTGATAATACACCCAAGCTTCTGACGATTGCCACTCCTGCATTTACCAAAGCAGCAAATTGACGGGAAAAAACAGCTTTATCCTTGACGGAAACTTTTACAAATGACATCTGAATTTTTTTTAAATCCAGAGTCCCGAATCCTTTAGATGTCTTTAAATCTTGGACAATAAAACCTTGTTGTCTCAGATTGGTGCGAGCTTGAGCTAAATTTTCTGCAACTATTGTTTCAGTTCTAGATTTTCCTTGAGAATCACGGATGCGGGCAACGAATGTCGGCATGAATCTAACTCTATTAATGGACTATTTGTTGATGTAATTTTTGCGTTATATTTTCTTTTTTGGTAATTTCGAGCCTATATTTAATGTGCTTTTATAGCAGTACCAACACCTGATTGGACACTAGCAGACTGCGGTGCAGAACCAATCAAACGTTGTAATTCATCTGGCTTAGAAGTTTTAGCCATAGCGGCTTCAAATGAAATGATTCCTTGTTTGTACAAATCAGCTAAAACCTTTTCCAAAGTTTGCATTCCTAATTTACCGCCCGTTTGAATAGAGGAATAAATTTGGGCGGTTTTTCCTTCACGAATCAAGTTAGAAATAGCCGGAGTAACTATCATAATTTCCTGTGCCATTACCCTTCCAAATTCGCCTGGTTTGGGGTTTTTCTTAGGCACTAAAGTTTGACTAAATACGGCGACAAGCGAATTTGACAATTGGACTCGAATTTGAGTTTGTCTGTCTGCAGGAAAAACGTCAATCATTCTGTCAACGGTCTGAGCTGCAGAACTAGTATGCAAAGTTCCAAATACTAAATGTCCGGTTTCAGCAGCAGAAATTGCCAGGGAAATAGTTTCTAAATCTCGCATTTCCCCAATCAGGATAATGTCTGGATCTTCCCGCAAAGCAGCTCTTAAAGCATTAGCAAAACTCTTGGTATCTTCATTCAACTGTCGTTGGTGTATAAGGCTTTTAATTGGTTCGTAAACAAACTCAATAGGGTCTTCTATCGTTAAAATGTGCTCTGCTCGCGTGCGGTTAATTAAATCAATGATTGCTGCCAGAGTAGTTGTTTTACCGGAACCGGTGGGTCCTGTAACCAAAATCAATCCTCTGGGCTTGTCTGCCATTTCTCTGACCACATCAGGTAGACCTAATTTTTCAAAGCTAGGAATTTTAGAACTTAACGCCCGCAAGCAAGCTGCATAGGTACCGCGTTCTTTGTAGACATTGACCCGGAAACGAGCTAATCCCTTAACGCCATAGGAGCAGTCTAACTCCCAGTTTTGTTCTAGTGTTTTTCTTTGGGAGTTATTTAACATACTGAAAATTAATCTTTGGCATTGCTCGGCAGATAAAGGTTCTTCACCGATAGGAGTGAGTTTACCACTGATGCGAAAATAAGGAGGTAAACCAGCAGATAAATGCATATCTGAGCCTCCCATTTCAATCATTTGCTCCATCAAATCTTCGATCATCATTTCCATAGTTACGCTCCTTTTGTGAATTGCTACTAGCCACTAACTACTTACTTTTGACTAATCTTGAAATCGAGGTGTTAGACAGTAAGGACAATCCATCCATTCTGGTTGCAATCCAGCATTGCAAGTCCGACAGGTAAGGCTTGTTTTGCGTTTAGCTTTCAGCTCAGCTTCCAAACCTGTATCGGTAAAAGTCACCCGTTCTACTTCTTCCAGAGTGGTTAAACCTTGCCGTACTAAATCCAAGCTGTAGGCCAGTAGGGTTTTCATTCCTTCTTCTACTGCTACCTCTTTGATACGTTCTGTTGGTGCTCCTTCGTTAATGAGGGTTTGCAGTCTTTCAGTAATACGCATAACCTCATAAACGCCACAACGTCCTTTGTAGCCAATACCGTTACAGGTAGGACAAAGATTGCCCTTTGCCTTGGCTTGTTGGAGTTCTTCTCCTGTTAGGGTATTAGATTTGTAGAAAGTTACTCCCACTTCTTGGGAAGCTGACAAGCCGTAGCGCGCCAATTCTTCCACACTAGGAGTATAGGGAATGCGACAATCAGGACACACGCGCCGTACCAAGCGCTGTGCAAGCACGCCGATAAGGGAGCTGGAGATCATAAAAGGTTCTATACCCATTTCTCCCAAACGAGCGATCGCCCCAGGAGCATCATTGGTATGTAAAGTAGTTAATACTAAGTGACCGGTCAATGCAGCTTCAATTGCTGTTTTTGCAGTTTCTTTATCCCGCGTTTCACCCACCAGAATTACATCTGGATCTTGCCGCAAAAAAGCCCGCAAAGCTGTGGCAAAATCCAGTCCTTTTTCTCGAATTACCTGCACTTGAGTAATTCCTGGCAAACTATATTCGATGGGGTCCTCGACAGTACTGATATTAATTCCAGGGTGATTTTTTTCTGCCAGCGCCGAATACAGAGAAGTTGTTTTACCAGATCCTGTCGGTCCTGTGACCAAGATCAGGCCAAAGGGGCGACTGACCATATCTTTGACAATCTGCAAAGTCTCTGGATCCGTAATTAGCTTATCCAAGCCAAGTTGAGTTGCAGAGTTATCTAAAATGCGCAGACAAACCTTTTCTCCGTAGCGACTGGGTAAAGTGTTTACCCGGAAATCTACCTTACGTCCCTCAAACAACCTTCGGATACGCCCGTCTTGGGGCAGGCGCCGTTCGGAAATATCCAGGTTAGAAATAATTTTGAAGCGAGCCGTGACTGCAGGAATAATTTTTTTTGGTAGAGGATCGAAAGCTTCGCGCAACACCCCATCTTTGCGAAAGCGAATGCGCAGGCTTTCTTCTTGAGGTTCAACATGGATGTCAGAAACCTTCTCGTGCAGTGCTTTGGCCAAGATGCGGTTGACCAGATTAATCACAGGCGCGTCTTCAGCACCCTTCATTGCTGCTCCCAGATCGGTTTCAGCATCGTCAGGAGCATCGTCTGTGTTGAGGTTGAGATTTTCCAGATTTTCTAAATCTTGATTGATGTCTGTGTATTTTTCTTGTTCTAGTGCTTTTTGCCGAACGGCTAAATCATCTAGATATTGATTGATTAGTTGCTGGTAGTCTTCTTGGGTTATGACCATGCGTTGCAAAGCCAAACCCTGCGGACGCAAAATGCGATTGAGATCGTCACAAGCCTCTAGATTATCAGGATCTACCATTGCCACCAAAACAAAGGGTGGGTTTTGGTCTTCATTTTTTGCTAGCGGTATAAGGCGATGACGGCGACAGATATCTATGGGAATTAAAGTTTCAATCAGATTGGCTAAGGTCGTATTACCAACAGGACTAACTTCTGGATCTAGGGATTCGACGCCATAAAGGATTTTGAGCTCGAATAATTGCTGTTTTTTGTACTGTCTGAGCAAATCAGGTGATAGTTGTCGCCCTGATATGGATTCGAGTACTTCTGTTAAAGGTCTACCAGACTTACGACTTTCCGTTAGCGCCTGTTTCATCTGTTCGCTACTGACAAAGCCAGATTGCACAAGCTTGTTGCCAAAGGGTGAAAACTCTGTTCTAGTAGTGAGAGCGGTACTGCGCCGTTGTGGTGACGAATAAGTCATAAATTAGCTACTGTAGCGGAAACCTTTGATTAAAGTATTCCCAAGCTGGAAACGAGAATTTACATTTGTACTTGCTAAAATCGAGTCAAAATTTTTTGATTTGCTTGCAGTTTTTTTGTCAGCAAAAAGCCAGGGTTGAGGTGGAAGATGCGTTGCGGGGTCAAAAAGTGCGGGCGATCGCTCGTTTGTGGCACCAAAAATAGCCGTTGGTTATCAGTCAAATTATTGAGAAGTTGGCGCCAATCCTTCCCCAGCAGCGCTTAGTCCCCAATCTCCTGCTATCGTGTACGCTTGTGCTCAGCATTTGTCACAATAGAGGACGGTGACATCACTTCCAGAAAAATGTCAGCAACAAAACTTGCTTGTTGTTTGCCCTTAGCATTAAGCAGCAAAACACCTGACTGCTTTTTGCTCCATAAATTCAACGGCTACAATAAGCCCGAAAACTGCTGTGTCAAACATCTGGATCGAGTACATAATGATGGACGAAGATAAAAATTTAAACACCACCAGCCAGCCACTTGGTGAAGCAACAGAGGTCAAGCAAGCGATGAATAGTGAATCCCCATCTCCAACCAACGTCAACGAACCTAGCAGCGAAGTAACACAGACAGCAGCCAACGTTTCCGAAGAGGTCGTGACGCCCAATCAAGATAATGGGGTTGCTGCCACTGAGACGACCACAATTGATACAACTACTTTAGAACAATTAAACCAACAAATTGAGTCTCTCAAAGCCCAACTAGAAGAACGTAACAATCAATACATGCGGCTGGCGGCAGATTTCGAGAATTACCGCAAACGCGTATTGAAAGAAAAAGAAGACCTCGAAGCACAGGTAAAGCGAAACACGATTACGGAGTTACTGCCAGTAGTCGATAATTTTGAACGGGCACGCTCGCAAATCAAACCTCAAAATGATGGCGAGATGGGAATTCATAAAAGTTATCAGGGAGTTTACAAACTACTGGTAGAGTGTCTCAAGCGTTTGGGTGTGTCCCCCATGCGTCCGGAAGGTCAACCATTCGATCCCAATCTACACGAAGCAGTAATGCGGGAACCTACGGATGAACATCCTGAAGGAACAGTGTTAGAAGAGTTAGTACGCGGATATTACTTGGGCGATCGCGTGCTGCGCCATGCAATGGTAAAAGTGGCTGCTCCAAAGGAAGATACACCAACTCCAGAGGAAAATCAGTCAAGTCCAGCAAACGGTTAAGCTGTCACTGCTAGTCTGTGGCTGACTAAAAGTGCCTGCAAAATTCAGGCGAGCATCGCATCCAAAAACGCACAAAAGGTAGTCCGCGAAATCGCAAATTCGAAGTTTGACAGTCATTCCCACTCAAAAGGAGCGCTAGCTACCGGAGAGACAGTTTCAGGAAATAAAATTCCACCTACTTACTGCTAGCTGTCCTCCGGAAGCAGTCAAAACTTCAAGGAGCAACTACTCAGTAAAAATATCGATTCACATGGGAAAAGTTATTGGGATCGACTTAGGCACTACCAACAGTTGCGTGGCAATTTTGGAAGGTGGTCAACCAATCGTCATCGCCAACTCCGAAGGCGGACGAACCACTCCTAGTATTGTAGGTTTTGGCAAGGGCGGCGAACGCTTGGTCGGCTCTTTGGCAAAGCGTCAAGCAGTAACTAACGCCGAAAATACAGTCCACAGCATTAAACGATTTATCGGTCGTCGTTGGGACGAAACACAAGCAGAACGCGATCGCGTACCCTATCAGTGTGTGAGAGGACGCGACGACACCGTTGACGTGCAAATTCGCGGGCGCAACTACACACCGCAAGAAATCTCCGCCATGATTCTGCAAAAACTAAAACACGATGCAGAAAACTTTCTGGGAGAACCAGTCACCCAAGCAGTGATCACCGTACCTGCCTATTTTACAGACGCTCAAAGACAAGCGACGAAAGACGCTGGTACCATTGCTGGGCTAGAAGTTCTGCGGATTATTAACGAACCAACAGCTGCAGCTTTAGCCTTTGGCTTGGATAAACAAGACCAAGAACAAACAATTTTGGTATTCGACCTGGGAGGAGGCACTTTCGACGTTTCCATCCTGCAATTAGGAGATGGAGTTTTTGAGGTAAAAGCCACAAGCGGTAACAATCATCTAGGAGGAGATGATTTTGATAACGCCATTGTTCGCTGGATGATAGACAGCTTTTGGCAAGAAGAAAAAATCGATCTAGCTGCAGACAAAATGGCTTTACAACGCTTGCGGGAAGCTGCGGAAAAAGCAAAGATTGAACTATCTACCATGCTGAGTACTTCCATTAACTTGCCGTTTATCACCGCCAACGAAGCAGGCCCGAAACACTTGGAGATGGAACTCAGCCGTGCCAAATTTGAAGAACTGACAAGCCATTTAATCGAAGCTACCATCGAACCAATGGTCCAGGCCCTCAAAGATGCAGATCTCAAACCACAGGATATCGATCGCATCATTTTGGTCGGTGGTTCTACCCGTATTCCCGCAGTTCAAAACGCCCTGATAAAATTTTTTCACGGCAAAACCCCCGATCGCTCTGTTAATCCAGACGAAGCAGTAGCTCTAGGAGCTGCTATTCAAGCTGGAGTACTAGGCGGCGAAGTTGATAATCTTCTATTGCTAGACGTTACGCCCCTATCACTGGGAATAGAAACCTTAGGAGAAGTTTTCACCAAAATTATTGAACGCAACACCACCATACCCACCAGTAAATCCCAGATTTTTTCTACCGCCGTCGATGGACAAATCTCAGTAGAAATTCACGTTCTCCAAGGTGAACGAGCGATGGCGCGAGATAACAAAAGTTTAGGCAAATTTCTACTCACAGGAATTCCTCCAGCGCCGCGGGGCGTACCCCAAATTGAAGTTACCTTCGAAATTGACGTCAACGGGATCCTCAAGGTTTCAGCCCAAGACAAAGGTACGGGTAGAGAGCAAAGCATCCGCATTACCAACACGGGTGGCTTAAGTGCTGCTGAAGTAGAAAGAATGCGTCAAGAAGCAGAAATGTATGCTGAAGAAGACAGAAGACGCATGGAACTGGTAGCTCTGAAAAATCAAGCGGATAACTTATTCCACAGTTACGAATCGACATTAAAAAATAACCGCAATTTGATCGGCGAGCAGCTCAAAGCCATTACGGATGAAAAACTCGCCCGGTTACAAGCTGCAATGGCTAACCCCAACACTTCCGTAGCAGAACTCAAACAACATCTAGACGAATTTCAGCAAGCTTTGTTTACCATAGGTGCTGAGGTTTACAACCGTGTCAGCCATACAGAGGAAAGTTCTTCTGCGGGTTCTTGTGCGGATGGTTCTTTTGTCACTGAAATAGTCGAGCCATCAAACGGAACGCTCGCACCCCAATTTAATTTTGATTTGGAACAAGAAAATACGCTACAGGCTGATTACGAAGCAATAGACTAAAGTTAGTTGCGCGTGTTCCCAAACAAGTAGCCATCTTCTGCCAAATACAAAAGTAAATATCCCGTCCCCAGCTAGATCCAAAGCAGGATGAAAAGGTTGAAACGACTAACGAACAAAAAATTTTCCCCTTCAGCAAGTTTCAGCCTTATTTTTGCCTTGCCAGGAGTGAAAAAATGCAGCTAAATTAGTTGCAGGCAAAAACGTGCTTCCACCCCTTGTGGGGGGTTTTCCACACCTAGAAGTGCGGCTAGCTCCTCCATGGAAGATGGAGAGTTTTTCCGTGGTGCGTAGCACAATTGTAAAAGAGACAGCCTTCAGCCAAAGCTTTTGTCGTCTTTGATTGACGGTGGTCGTTATCTTGATGGAAAACTTACCTGGAAGCCAGGTACGCCTGGAGCGCAACCGCGGTTTGGACCTCGGCTTTGCTAGCTCCAACACAAAATTGGTAACGCACCACCGGGCGAAAAAAGCAGCTGCTGTCGCTATGTTGCTGGTGATTTTTGTCAAAGGTAAAAGGTAAAATTAATTATTAATAAAATTTAACTGTTGCCTTCTGCCTGCCCGAATTCTTTTTTGTCCGACCTTTGGTTCGTTGTGGATCTATACTCCCATCCACGGCAAACCTGTCAACAAGCAATCTTTAACAGCCCCAGGGACCAGCACCTCCAAAACCAGCATCCCGAGTGGGTTTTCCCACGGAAACGACTGGTGAAAATGTTTTACAATCACAAAAGGTGACTGGCGTTGGGCTCAAAGTTATTCCTGCATAGCCGCTTTCTACCTTTTAACTTTCACCTTTGCTGTATGGCCCGCGACTACTACGAAATTCTGGGTGTCTCTCGTGACGCCGATAAAGAAGAAATCAAACAAGCCTATCGCCGCTTAGCCCGGAAGTATCACCCAGACGTGAACAAAGAACCGGGTGCGGAGGAGCGTTTCAAGGAAATTAACCGTGCTTATGAGGTACTCTCAGAACCAGAAAGCCGCGCTCGTTACGACCGTTTTGGTCCGGATGGCGTCTCAGGCGCCGGTGTAGGATTCCAAGATATCGGTGATATGGGTGGCTTTGCCGATATCTTTGAAAGCATCTTCAGCGGTTTTGCCGGCGGAATGGGGACGCAGGCACAAAGACGACGCACAGGGCCAGTCAGAGGCGATGACCTGCGGCTGGATCTAAAATTAGATTTTCGGGAAGCAGTATTTGGTGGTGAAAAAGAAATTCGCATTTCCCATTTAGAAACTTGTGAAGCTTGTGGTGGCTCTGGTGCCAAACCAGGAACCAGACCTCGCAGTTGCTCTACCTGTGGCGGTTCCGGCCAAGTCCGTCGCGTCACCAGAACACCTTTTGGTAGTTTTACCCAAGTTTCAACCTGTCCGACTTGCAATGGTGTCGGTACAGTAATTGAAGATAAATGCAACGCTTGTGATGGTAAGGGTGCCAATCAAGTCACAAAGAAACTCAAAATTACCATTCCTGCAGGCGTGGATAACGGCACTCGTTTGCGGATTTCATCAGAGGGAGATGCCGGTCAACGAGGAGGTCCCCCTGGAGATCTGTACGTCTACCTGTTTGTCAATGAAGATCCGGAATTTCAACGAGACGGTATCAATATCCTTTCGGAAATTAAAATTAGCTACTTGCAAGCCATCCTCGGCTCCCGCCTAGAGGTGAATACGGTTGATGGTCCTGTAGAACTACTAATTCCACCCGGTACCCAACCGAATACGGTGATGAAGTTAGAAAATCGCGGTGTACCGCGCTTGGGTAACCCGGTAAGCCGAGGTGACCATTTGATTACGGTTTTAGTCGATATCCCGACTAAGATCTCGCCTGAAGAACGAGAACTATTGGAAAAGCTAGCTAAAATTAGAGGAGAACGTACCGGCAAAGGTGGTATAGAAGGTTTTTTGGGTAATTTATTTCACCAACGATGAACGTACCTTTTCTTTCCACTCCCGATGCTCAACTTGATTTGCGGGGTACTCCTTGCCCGATGAATTTTGTGCGCGCTAAACTGCGCTTGCAGCAAATGCAGCCCGGGAGTTTGCTGGAAGTCTGGTTAGACCCAGGTGAACCAATCGAACAAGTTCCCGATAGTTTGACAATGGCAGGCTATCAAGTAGAACAGATTACAGACTGCGCAAGCTATTTTTCTTTGTTAGTACGTCGCCCTGTAACTGACTGATGACGGTAAAAGCATTAAAAGCTCGCAATCAGCAGTTATTGGGTACCGTATTAGCCGTACAGGCTAATTACTATAAAGTAAGGCTGGATCGGGAAGCACAACAAAAGTCGCCAACGGAAACAGAACCAGGGGTAATGCAGGCTGATTCCCAAACCCCAGTTTTGTTGTGTACTCGCCGCACTCGCCTCAAAAAAATAGGACAGCAGATCGTGGTAGGCGATCGCGTTGTTGTAGAAGAACCAGATTGGACTGGTACTAGAGGTGCGATCGCCCAAGTCCTCCCACGAAAAAATCAATTGGACCGACCGGCGATCGCAAATGTAGACCAAATTTTATTATTATTTGCCGTTGCCGACCCGCCTTTAGAAATCTACCAACTCAGCCGCTTTTTAGTGAAAGGCGAATCTACGGGTTTAAACTTATTATTATCCTTTAATAAAAGTGATTTAATAACAGAACAACAACAAGCAGAAATTAACGAACGCATAAGTAGTTGGGGTTATAAACCTATATTTATTAGCGTCAGCAAAAGTATAAATATTGACTATTTAGCCAGTTTTCTGCCGCAGCGAATTACGGTCGTAGCAGGGCCCTCTGGAGTTGGTAAATCTAGCCTGCTCAACGCTTTCATTCCCAACCTAAACCTACGAGTGGGAAAAGTTTCCGCCAAGCTTGGTCGGGGTCGTCACACTACCCGTCACGTGGAATTATTCGAGCTACCAAAAGGCGGTTTGCTAGCAGATACTCCCGGATTTAATCAACCTGACTTAAATTGTACTCCCGAAGAGTTAGGAAATTATTTTCCCGAGATCCGGGAAAGACTGGCTGTTGCTAGCTGTCGTTTTAGTAATTGTTTGCATCGCAACGAACCAGGGTGTGCAGTACAAGGCAACTGGGAGCGCTATCAGCATTATTTGCAGTTTCTAGAAGAAGCGATCGCCCGTCAAACCCAATTACACCAACAAGGCGATCCCGAACCTACCGTGAAGCTAAAAACAAGCAAACAAGGTCAAACTCAATACGAACCAAAACTAGAAACCAAAAAATATCGCCGTCCTTCTCGACGCACTCAATTGCAGGAACTCCAGCAATGGTATCGGGAAGATGAAGAATAACATCACCCTAGCAATTTCCATTCAGGTTGCTAAATAAAAACCAGAGAAAAGAACAGAATCAACGCCACAGCTTTATGAAATCGCAATTTTAGCTGGGTGACCCCGTCTGTTCACTGGTTGTAACAGGGTTTTTGACACTACTGATTTAAAACATCCTTCTTGTGCTGGGGATTGGTGACGATCGCCGCCACTTGGGAAAGCAGCTCCTCCCCAACTCCCATTTCTTTCAAAGTTATGATTAGATTCTCCACCACGGCATCAAAATGCTCGCTGTTTAAACCTTGCTGCAGTACCAGGGATTTATGAGCCTCGCGCATGTGACGACCGCTATACTTATCAGTTCCACCCAAAGCATAAGTTAGAAAAGCTTTTTGATGCGCTCGTTGCTTATCCATATCGATATTGGCAAAGAAGTGTTTGATGCGGTTATCACTCAAAACACGTTCGTAAAATTTATCAACCGCTAAATCAATTGCTGCAGCACCACCGAGCTTTTGGAATAAAGTTGCCATCGTATTCCTCAGTTAGGACTGGACATTGGTCGAGAAACTAATTAGAAGTAACAGTTTTCATTTCCAGCAATTCAGTTGGCTGTGCTGAAGTGGGTTGTTGGAAAATTCCCACCAACGCTCTTGCCACACACCAGACTAGCACTAATGCTCCAACAAAGAAAATGACATCGCCAGGAATGCGTGACCAAACCGTCCATCGCATCCACAAAGAACTGACAACTTCTGCACTGCGCGCATACCAAGTACCGTGGTTAATAGACTGTACCAGTTGGTAGAAGCCATTGGGAATCAAAGCCAAGATCAGCATGAGTGCTAGTCCGCCGTTGATGCACCAAAAAGAAAAATTCAATTTTTTTTCATCCCAAGCACTATCGGGGGTAATTTCTCGCAGCGAAAATAGCATCAGAGCGATCGCTAAAGAACCGTAGACGCCATAAAGAGCAGAATGAGCATGGATTGGAGTTGTGTTCAACCCTTGGGAGTAGTATAAAACGATGGGTGGGTTAATCAAAAAGCCGAATACTCCAGCACCAATCAAATTCCACCAGCAAGTAGCAATAAAAAAACTTTAGTGGCATGCGGTAGAAACCCTGTGCTTGTTGCGACAGCTGCAACGACTTTACTACTTCAAAACCAATCAACGTTAACGGTACTACTTCCAATGCAGAAGCTACAGAACCCATTGCCGTAATGAACACAGGCGTTCCTGCAAAATATAGATGGTGTAGCGTCCCTATAACGCCGCTGCCTAAATACAAAATTGTGGTCAGGTAAGTGGCTCGTAGTGCTGAGGAGACTTTAAGAAAGCCCAGCTCGCTACACAAGTAAGCGATCGCCACTGTAGCAAATACCTCAAAAAACCCTTCTACCCAAAGATGTACCACCCACCAGCGCCAATATTCTGCTACGCTCAGGTGCGTATGGTTGTTATACATCAAGCCCGATGCATAAAACAAGGGAATTGTAATCGCACTGTATAGGAAAAAATGATTCAATCCTGTTTTGCTGCCTTCTGCTTTTAACTTGGGTTGGAGAGCACGGTACATCAGCCATAACCAGAAAACCATGCTGCCAACTAGCAACAGTTGCCAGAAACGACCCAGTTCTATGTATTCATAGCCCTGGTGTCCAAACCAGAAACTTTTATCATCTTTTAAGTAGCCTTGGATTGCAGCCCACGATCCCACCAAAGAGCCGACCACAACCGTTCCCAGGGAAGCGACTAAGATGCCATTACCCCAAGCTTGCCATTTAGGCTCCTGTTTCCCAAAGCGAGGTCCGAAATACAATCCCGCTGCCAGCCAGCAGGTAGCAATCCAAAACACTGCTAGTTGCAAGTGCCAAGTGCGGGAGGCAGCATAAGGTAAATATCGCTGAATCGGTATGCCATAGAAGCCATCGCCTTCTACAGCATAGTGGGCTGTTACCATTCCCATCACCATTTGTACCAAGAACAAAGTCATTGCTACCCCAAACAACAAAGTGGCAATTTTTTGGCTGGGAGTGGCAAGACGAATTTTCGGGCGAGCAGTAACGATCTGGATTGGTTGCGCGTCTTCTTGAATAAGGTAGATGTAGACAAAGGCAGCGATCGCTGCAATCAGCACAACCACCGATACGATTGACCAGACTACGAATTGTCCTGGAGGCTGGTTACCGATCAGCTCGTCGTGGGGAAAATTTGCTGTGTAGGAAAAAGGTGCGCCGGGACGATTTGCTGCTGCGGCCCATGCTGTCCAGGCAAAAAAAGCAGTTACGTTGCGAATTTGTTTCGGATCTTTGAACCAATCTCTGGGGATGGAATGAACCACCGAACCACAAGACAGTAGGGTTTGGTAATCCTCAAAAACTTTCTGCAAACCGCGAGTCTGTGCTGCGGTCAGCGTTAAGGTCCCTGTGTTTGCATCATAACGATTCGGCTTAAATTCTTGCTGCACCCGCATCTGCAAAGCAGCTCGAGTAACTGGTGAAAGAGACTCTAAATCTGCCTGGCTAAAATTCGGATCGCCATTGTACAATACACCCGCTGTTGCTAATCCCCAACGATGGAGTACATCCGCTGTCCAATCAGGAGCTAAATAGCTACCATGTCCCCAAATACTGCCAATATGCTGTCCACCCCGGGAAAGATAAATTTCCTGGCCTGATTTGATGTTTTCTTGGGTGAGAATAGTTTCCTTTTGCGGGGACACGATGGTTATTGGAATAGGCGGTGCATTTTTAGAAATTGCTGCTCCAGCCAAAAGCAAAACTGTAAACGTGACAATGCAAACTAGTGCTAACCAAGCTGGAAGGGCCAATTGGCGAGGACTAGATCTCGCCGTTATTACTTGTTCAAAGGTTGAATTTGCCATAAAAACAAGTTGTGGATATTTTGTCAAAAGACTTTGGGAAAGCAACATTTGTTGAGAGTCTTGTTCTTTGAAATTAAATAAATAAAACCGTAAATGCTTTGACTTAAGTCAAACCAAACCAGAAAAATTGTTGAATTTTGTAAACTAAGATGTTTGTACGATCGCAACGGCAAAAAGACCTATGACAGACGTATCGGAGCTATCAAAATGGTTGCAGTCGACCCAACTGTTTCGTGGATTATCCTCGTCACAATTGCTGCTCGTTTCTCAAATTGCCCAAAGCAAACAATTTCCCAAGGGAGAATTAATCTTCCGTCAGGATAGTGAAGCCACAGGCTTTTTTGTCGTTAAAACAGGGCGAGTGAAAATTTTCAAGGTATCCGTTCATGGCAAAGAACAAATTCTGCATATTTTTGGCGCCAAAGAACACTTTGCCGAAGTTCCAGCCTTGGATGGCAAGCATTTTCCAGCATCTGCTGCTACTTTAGAACCAACAGAGCTGGTCTTTTTTCCACGCCAAGCATTTTTGAACTTGCTTTATCAACAGCCGGATATTGCCATAAACATGCTAATAACCCTTTCTATACGCCTGCGACATCTCAACAACCTAATTGAAGAACTCTCATTTAAAGACGTACCCCAACGCTTAGCTACCTACCTATTGCAATTGAGCGAGCGCACGAACAGCAAAAACAGCGTCGAGTTAGATTTGAGCAAAAGTCAACTAGCTGCAGCTTTAGGAACAATTCCGGCCACCCTTTCCAGAGCGTTTTATCGACTCAGCAGTGATGGAATAATTGCTGTGAATGGAACGCAAGTGCACTTATTGGATCGCGATCGCCTGCAAAGCCTGAGTCTGGGATTAAAGTTGACTCCCTAGTTTCCACAGCAGCTTTTCTTTTCGCTACACCTTTGCGATCGCTCGTGCCACAGATTTAATTGCTGGTGTGGTGTCGCGGTCACGATCAACAATTGCCTAAAGCCTGATACGATCCCAGAAAGTCTTAAAATGTTGTTAACTTCTGCCAAATCCCCATCCTTACAACTTATACACACCACCCTGGAATCACTATGGCTATCGGCTACGTTGCGCTAGTACTCCACGCACATTTACCCTTCGTTCGTCATCCAGAAAGTGACTACGTGCTGGAGGAAGAATGGCTTTATGAAGCCATCACCGAAACCTACATTCCTTTACTGCGGGTTTTTGAAGGGCTAAAGCGAGACGGTATCGATTTTAAAATTACCATGAGCATGACACCTCCTTTAGTGTCGATGCTCCGAGATCCCCTGCTGCAAGAGCGCTATGATGCTCATTTAGCAAAACTTGAGGAACTTGCAGAACTAGAAGTAGAACACAATGTCCACAACGGCCATATCCGCTATCTAGCCGAACATTATGCTACTGAATTCAACGCTACACGAGAAGTTTGGGAACGCTACAAAGGTGATTTGGTAACAGCTTTTAAAAATTTCCAAGATACAAACAATATCGAAATCATAACCTGCGGTGCTACCCACGGCTACCTACCACTGATGAAAATGTATCCCCAAGCCGTATGGGCTCAGCTAAAGGTCGCCTGCGAGCATTACGAGGAGACTTTTGGTTGTCCGCCTAGAGGGATTTGGTTACCAGAATGCGCCTACTATGAAGGCTTGGAGCGGATGCTAGCAGATGTCGGGCTGCGCTATTTCCTCATCGATGGACATGGTATCTTGTATGCTCGTCCCCGTCCCCGATTTGGTACCTACGCTCCGATTTTTACAGAAACGGGTGTAGCTGCTTTTGGACGCGATCACGAATCTTCCCAACAAGTATGGTCTTCTGAGGTCGGTTATCCCGGCGCTCCGGAATATCGCGAGTTTTACAAAGACCTGGGTTGGGAAGCAGAATACGAGTACATCAAGCCCTACATCATGCCCAACGGTCAGCGCAAGAATACGGGCATTAAATATCATAAAATTACCGGTCGTGGCTTGGGTCTGGGAGAAAAGGCGCTTTACGATCCTTACTGGGCAAGAGAAAAAGCCGCTGAACACGCTGGCAATTTTATGTACAACCGCGAGCGGCAAATTGAACATCTCTACCAAATCATGCAGCGCCCACCAATTGTAGTATCGCCTTATGATGCCGAATTATTCGGACACTGGTGGTACGAAGGACCTTGGTTTATTGATTATTTATTCCGCAAGTCCTGGTATGACCAACAAACATATCAAATGACCCACCTTGCAGATTACCTGCGAGCACATCCCACTCAGCAAGTTTGTCGTCCTTCCCAATCAAGTTGGGGTTTTAAGGGTTTCCACGAGTATTGGTTGAACGATACAAATGCGTGGATTTACCCACACTTGCACAAAGCGACCGAACGCATGATTGAGCTTTCCAAGCGGGAACCAGCAGATGAGTTGGAGTGGAGAGCACTCAACCAAGCAGCACGAGAGTTACTTTTAGCACAGTCTTCGGACTGGGCTTTTATTATGCGGACGGGAACAATGGTTCCCTATGCAATAAGAAGGACGCGATCGCACCTGATGCGATTTAACAAGCTCTATGAAGACATTAAAATCGGCAAAATTGATAGTGGTTGGCTCGAAAAAGTTGAGCTGATGGATAATATCTTCCCTAATATCAACTATCGCGTCTATCGTCCGCTATAAATAGCATGAAAATAGGGTGGGCAAAAAAAGCAGCATTACTCACCCTTATTTTTTTAATAATTTTTTTTAAAATAAGTCGAGAACAAACAAAACTCGGTTTTCTAGCTTTGAGGAACTATTGTTTTGAGGCCTTTTTAGAAAACACCATCACCACAAAACAGCTGCTCAAGCTCAAATTTTCTGAGTTTTAAGCACATTGCAACTGTTCGCCCAAACGCTGTTCCAATAGCTCTAACAAATTATCCACATCCTTACCAACTTGTTCAAAACAAGTCGGAGGTGCTGGTTGCGGTTCAAAATGAATCAACTTGATTTGGTCTTTACCTATGGCGATCATCACAACTTCTACTTCTGGTTGATGGTGATCCACAATTCCCAATACTTCCTGAAGTCTGTTCTCTACTTTGAAATTTAAGTTTTCTATTGCTTGTTTGGGACAATATACAAAATGTGGCTGCGGTTGCAAGTCAATTCCTATGGTACCCTTGCTATCACCATTTTCTAACCACAAACCCCAAGACAGCGCTGCTAATTCTAACTGATGTGTTTTCACAAATCGATCTAATTGGCGACACCAGTTACGCTCTGGTGATTCCGGTTCGGTAGTAGCAAATATCATATTCACTAGAGAACAAACAACAGCCTTTGAAAACAAGCAGAACCTTTGTTTTTGGATGATGATATTCTACCTGTATTTTGTCACTCAGCATCACCCCACACGTTGATGAAACTGCTAAGCTGATACCATTTCTCCAAATCCATGACTAAAAATGTTCGTACCTTGTAGTCAGTACTTAAGTACTCGCTAGGGACTATATGTGGTTCTACTTTTAAGAATTGGTATTCCTGCCATGGTGCTATTGATCCTTGCTGATTTTGGTAGGTAAAATTTTGAGACCCCACGACCTGTGTTTGTTTTGTTTTATGATTGAGGTCATCTCAATTAATGGGGTAGGCTCCTAATCCCGTTCTCAAATTGGAAATTTCGCTGCTGTTGTCACAGCAAACCTCGCTTCAGTACAAGCTATTTTTTTCTGTTTCGACGCTTGCAAAGACTTAAAGATAGGGAAATGTAAAAAAGTACTTAAGAATTTTAAAGTTTTTTATAAAAACGTAACAAAATCAAAATAAAGAAAAACTCCACCTACACAGCACTAATCCTGGGTAGGGAGGAAGACTATTGCTAAATCGATTTTGCGGAAAACTAATTAGATTTTGATCTAATTAGATGTTAATAAAATATGAAAACAGAACAATTTCGAATCTTGCTACATTTTTTTAAAGCTTTAGCAGATGAAAGTCGATTAAAAATATTGAGTTTTCTCGCTAACCAAGAGTGTAGCGTGGAAGAGTTAGCAGTGCTGCTACAACTTAGGGAGCCAACAATTTCCCATCATTTAGCGAAACTAAAAGAAGTAAATTTAGTGGTAATGCGTCCCGAAGGCAATACCCGTCTTTATCAACTAGATGGTGGAACTTTGCAAAGCGTTACCAGAGATATTTTGACGCCAGAGAATATTGCTTCTTGGGTCGAAGATAAAGATATTGAAGCTTGGGAAAGAAAAATACTGCATACCTATATAGAGGGCGATCGCCTCAAAGAAATACCCTCTAGTCGCAAAAAACGCTTCATTATTCTCAAGTGGTTAGCAAATAAATTTGAGGTAGGACTTCAGTATCCAGAAGCATTGGTGGATGAAACTCTCAAGCGGTATTATCCTGATTTTGCCAGCATCAAGCAGGAGCTAATTGACTACCAGCTTCTGCAGCGAGAAAACGGAATTTATTGGCGCCGCGCACAAGAGGAGGAGGAGAAGGAATGAGATAATGACAACTGTTGTCTGAAAAAATGGTTGAGCTCGCATACCTGAATTCAAAAATTGCCCGCAGCTGGTATAATTTACCAGGAGATTGCAAACAATTCCCCCAATCTAGTTCTGATATAATATCCAGCAGAGCTAACGCTAGGAACAGCGATCGCTTGTGGAGATTCCACGTGGTGGAAGTAAGGGAATATACCGCAACTAGCTGCAGGCAATCGGAAGCCACCAGTGGATATAAGGGATAAAAAAGGAACAAATGCGGCTTGCTATTGTCCCAAATAAGCTTCTAAAACTTTGGGATGGCGCTGAATTTCTTCTGGTGTTCCATCAGCTAAATTTTTACCTTCAGCCATAACCCATACGCGATTGCACAGCGACATAATCACATCCATATTGTGTTCGATAATTAAAAAAGTCATGCCTGCTTTATTCCAGCTGACAATGCGATCGCATATCTCATCAATTAATCTCGGATTAACACCAGCAGCAGGTTCATCCAACAAAATCAACTTCGGGTTGGCCATCAGCGCTCGTCCAATTTCCAGTAGCTTGCGCTGTCCACCAGAGAGACTACCGGCGTAATCTTGAGCTTTGGACGCCAAACCAACCGATTCTAAGATCGCCATCGCCCGTTCTCGCTGTTGTTTTTCTTCTTTAGCAATCACCTGTGGTTGGAACTGTACTTGCCAAAATTTTTCGCCAGTTTGCTTTTGCGCTGCTAGCAGCATATTGTCCAGTACCGATAAGCGGGAGAGAGCGCGCGCCACTTGAAACGTACGTACTAGTCCTTCCTGGGCAATTTGATGTGGTGGCAAGTGTTGAATCGGCTTACCATCGAAAATGACTCGTCCTTTATCGGGACGGATAAAGTTGGACAAGAGGTTAAACAGTGTAGTTTTTCCAGCACCGTTAGGGCCGATCAAACCAGTAATACTTCCGCAGGTCACTTGAATTTCCGCGTCTTGCACTGCTTTGATCCCGCCAAAGCTTTTGCAAAGTCCGGTTGCAACTAATAAAGGGGGTGGGGGTGAATCGCTATTTACCAAGGGTAAGTTCCTCCTTTTTGCCTAGGATACCTTGAGGACGCCAAATCATCAGTACCATCAAGATCAGTCCTATTATCATGATGCGAAATGCACCCAACTGATCGGAGGAAAGGTTGGTAAAAATTCTTGGTAAGAATTCGCGAGTCAGGGTGTCGTAAGCAAAGTAAATCACTGCTCCCAGGATAGTACCGACGTTGTTTCCAGAGCCTCCCAAAATTACCATAGTCCACGCATCAAATGTTAACTGTGGTTGAAAATTATCAGGGTAAATAGCACTGAGCTGCCATGCAAACAAAGCGCCAGCAATACCAGCGATCGCTCCACCCAACATAAAAGATTGCAATTTATACCAAAAGACATTTTTACCTAGAGCTTTGGGAACCTCTTCATCTTCGCGAATTGCTTTTAGCACTCGTCCCCAGGGCGATCGCACCAACAGCTCCAGTCGCCAGAACACAAACGCCAAAACTAGCAGCGACAATAACATCAAACCCGCCTTGGGGTCATAATCGTACAGAGCTATTACCCCGGAAATATAAATTGCTGCTGCTAATAACCCCAGCAAACCTCCTCCCAACAAACGCAAGATAAAATCTGGTTTTTTACGTACCCGTTTGGGTGAATCAACTAACTTTGAGGTACTCTTGGGACGAATCCAACGCCACAGCCAATAAAAAGTAATAACAGCAAGTAAAGTTAACAACCCGATCGTGACCAACTTTAGCAATAAATTGGGTTGCAAACTCGCTAGCGGTATGGGATAGCTTTGTACGCCAAAAGCTCCAGATATCCACGTGTTACCCACAGGTAAATCCTGGTTATTAACTATGAGGCGAATTAATTCACTAACGCCGATGGTGACAATTGCTAGGTAATCTTCTCGCAAACGCAAAGTTACAAAGCCAATTACCAAACCCAGCAAAGCTGCTAAAATTGCTCCTATTAGTGCTGCAAGCAGCGGGGGAACTCCTTTTAAACTTAACAACACAGTTGTGTAAGCTCCCAATGTCATGAACGCCACATGACCAAAGTTAATTAGACCTGTAAAACCCCACTGCAAATTCAGTCCCAAGCTAAACAAAGCAAAAATTGATGTCGAAATTGCTAAAAAAACTAGATATTGAACCATAGTAATTTAGTCATTAATTAGTGATTTATGGTTGGTAGACTTGGCGCAGACTTCCTTGAGCGTTTTGGAGCTAGGAAGGAACTGGTAGTTGATATTTGGCGGTTAGTTGTTTGTTAGGCTTTTGTTTTAGCCTTCCAGCCCAGTCGTTAATCAAAGCTTATTTTATGGGAAAACTAAGTTTTGATCGTACTTGGCGGGTAGGATTTATGAATTTGCTGCGATTGAGAATTCATCATTTAATCGAGCATTTAGCCGATGAAGAACTGGAGGTTGTTTGGGACAGTATTTATAAGTTACATTGTGATTTTTATATGCTAGAAGCCATACGGGAAGTCAAGCGCTCCCAGCAACCGTGGGATACCCTTACCCACGAAGAAGCAACCCAATTGTTAATAGCTAATAGCTGATTGTTAAAATCTACCGTTAGCGATTAACCATATAATTATTTGAACTATACACATGGAAGTGCGCTACGCACGGTCTTTTTTAACAGACCTTAGAAATTTAGAATCAGCTGCCTACCAGCGAGTTTATCACTTTGTTTTCGTAGAATTTCTAGAGAAGGGGTTACTGCATTATTTACCCCAAATGCGCCAAATCGATAATGAGGGTATTTTTTATCGCTTGACTGTCGATGATTACTTAATCGGTATAGAACAAAGAGGTGGAATTGTGAAATTTCTGCGCGTCATACCCATGCCAGATGTTTAGAGCGAGCAGCAAGTCTACGCTAAAAAAACTATATAAGAGGAAAAGGTATGGCTCGAACCTTGACTTAAACTGGTTTTTGAGAAGCACTTTAGTTGAGATTTCCCTATGGACGCAACGGCACTTTGGCAACGATACCAGGAATGGCTATATTTCCATGAAGGATTGGGATTTTATGTGGACGTAAGCCGGATGCGATTTGACGATACCTTTGTCAAAAAATTGCAGCCAAAGTTTGAGAAGGCTTTTGCGGATATGGCGGAACTGGAAAAGGGAGCGATCGCCAACCCTGACGAAAATCGTATGGTCGGACATTATTGGCTGCGCAATCCCGATCTTGCTCCCACTCCGGAACTGACACAAGAAATTGTTAGCACCATAGAGCAAATAGAAATATTTGTAGAAAAGATCCACACAGGTGCCATTCATCCTCCCAAAGCACCCCGTTTTACTGATATTATCTCTATTGGTATTGGTGGTTCTGCTCTTGGTCCGGAATTTGTTGCCCAAGCTTTAGCCCCAGATTTTCCACCCTTGGCAATTCACTTTATTGACAACACCGATCCGGCTGGATTCGATCGTGTTTTAACTCAGGTGCGAAATCGCCTCGCCAGCACTTTGGTATTGGTAATTTCCAAATCTGGAAGTACCCCAGAACCGCGCAATGGCATGCTCGAAGTCAAAAAAGCTTACACGGGGCAAAACTTGGACTTTGCTAATTACGCGATCGCAATTACCATGCCCGACAGCGAGCTAGATAAGGTTGCTAAATCAGAAGGATGGCTAGCAAGGTTTCCCATGTTTGACTGGGTAGGCGGACGCACCTCGGAAATGTCTGCTGTCGGACTTGTACCAGCAGCCTTGCAAGGAATTAATATCCGTGAAATGCTAGAGGGTGCTAAACAAATGGATGACGCTACCCGCGTGCCCGAACTGAAAAATAACCCAGCGGCCTTACTAGCTTTGTCTTGGTATTACGCTGGTAACGGTCGGGGTGAAAAAGACATGGTCATCCTACCTTACAAAGATAGCTTACTCCTATTTAGCCGTTACTTGCAACAACTAGTAATGGAATCCTTAGGCAAAGAAAAAGACCTAGACGGCAATATCGTTCATCAAGGCATTGCCGTATACGGTAACAAAGGCTCTACCGATCAACACGCATACGTCCAACAATTGCGTGAAGGTGTGCCAAATTTCTTTGCTACCTTTATCGAAGTTCTAGAAGACCGCAAGGGTTCATCTTTTGAAATCGAACCAGGAATTACCTCGGGCGATTATCTTTCCGGTTTTTTACAAGGAACGCGACAAGCACTGTACGAAAATCATCGCGATTCTATTACAGTCACTATTCCCCAAGTTAATCCCCGCACGGTAGGAGCATTAATAGCTTTATACGAACGCGCTGTGGGCTTGTATGCCAGTTTAATCAATATCAACGCTTACCACCAACCGGGTGTAGAAGCTGGCAAAAAAGCCGCCGCTGCCATACTTGAACTGCAAAAGAAAGTGGTAGAAGTCCTGCAAACGACAAAAACACCCCTGAGTTTAGAAGAAATTGCCCAAAAAGCAGGCGCCACCGAGCAAATTGAATGCATTTACACGATCGTGCGCCACCTGCACGCCAATCAACGCGGTGTAGTATTGCAAGGCAATCTCGGTCAACCCAGCAGCCTGAAAGTTTCTATTCCTTGAAAGACTTAGCAGCCGCAGTTGCCATTCACTAGCAATATTTGTACCAATATTATTTATACTTGAGCATCTGAAGTTGAAGGTGAAGCCTCAATTTTTAGGATGCTTTTTTCAAATGCTACCAGATAGCAAGATACGTATTTTAAGATTTCTTATATAGATGGAATTTTACAACTTAGAGTATGGCAGGACATAGTAAATGGGCAAATATTAAACGTCAAAAGGCTGTAGTAGACGCAAAAAAGGGTAAGACATTTACTCAACTTTCACGTGCAATCATCGTTGCTGCCAGAAATGGTATTCCGGATCCGGCTGGAAATTTTCAACTACGCACAGCGATAGAAAAGGCGAAAGCAGCTGGTATACCCAATGAAAATATTGAAAGAGCGATCGCTAAAGGTGCTGGTACTTTGGAAAGCGATGCTTCTCAACTAGAAGCAATTCGTTACGAAGGTTACGGTCCCGGAGGAGTTGCGATCTTAATTGAAGCTCTCACAGATAACCGCAACCGTACTGCTGCGGAGTTACGTGCTGCTTTTGGTAAAAATGGTGGTAATCTTGGTGAAACAGGATGCGTAAGCTGGATGTTTGACCAAAAAGGTGTCTGTACCGTCGAAAATGTAGAAGACGAAGAACAGCTTTTAGAAGCATCCCTAGAAGGTGGCGCCGAATCCTATGAAATCACATCCGAAAAAACCGCTGAGGTGTTCACAAACGTCACAAATTTAGAAAACCTCACCCGGGTTCTGAAAGAAAAAGGCTTTCAAGCAAAGGACGCAGAATGGCGCTGGATTCCCAACAATAACGTGGAAGTCTCCGATCCCCAACAAGCGCGATCGCTCCTCAAGCTCATTGAAACCCTTGAAGACTTAGATGATGTGCAAAATGTCACCACTAATTTTGAAATGTCAGAGCAACTAATGACTGCAAGCATGACATAATCATTAAGTAGGTCTTAGTCAGCGATTTCTCGCTTTCACCTAGGTTGAGAGGGCTTTTAGCCCTAATTACGAACTTTTTTTGTTGTTAGTGGTCAGCAATTTCTCGCTGTGAACTGGGCTCAAGTCTAAATCTAAAAACTATAACACATTAAAGCCAAGTATCAAAACTGAATTTATAGAAATTTTAGACTTGTCAAAAAATATTTTCTTGTACTTTGGACATAACGCTCTACCAATTAGCCTCGCTTCGTCCTAGCGGGGCTTTTTCTTCACAAGCATTTTGGTTGTCTTCGAAGAAGAAGAAACTTTTTAGCTGTAAAAAGTGCATCATATAAACAAAAATTTTGCCATGCGGACGTTCAAGGCAACAAACTACAAAAATACAAAGAACGCAAATAAGAAATAATGGACTCTTTTTTTTGGTGTTTTATAGAAATTTTAGATTTGCCAATTTGTATAATTATTAAAATTACTTAACATATGGAGACATGTTATCGTCGCCAGGGACAGACTCCTTAGTACTGAAAATGAAGTTAGTCGTTACCTTTTTCCAGTCAAAGTTACCGTAACTTTTTTGGCTCAAAAAAATACACAATATTTCCATATAATTAACACAAAAAATACACAACCAATTTAGATAATTAAGACTGTCGATATACAGATAGCATAAACAAATATGAACAAAATTGTAAAAGCTATACTTGTGACTTTATTGCTTGCTGCTCCTACTACTATTGCTACATCTGTGTTGCAAGTGAATTCTGCTGATGCTGCCACAACAAAATTGGCTCAACATACTCCAGGGAAAGTAACTCCCAAGTATTCTCGAGCTAAAAAGCATCATCGCAAACGCCACTATCATAGAACTCATCACTAAAACAAAAACTAAAAAGTTGCGTATTGGTCTTCAAGCTACTTCATCGCATCTAGCCCTGCTATGAAAAATGGCGGGGTTTTCTGTTTATGTTCTACTCTAGAAAATGCAGCTAGATGTAATAATTTGGACTATGAAATTCCAACAGCTGGTCCTAGTTGCTGCAACTGGTGTGTTAATGCTTGGCGCACCAGCTGTTGCAGTTGAGTATCAAGGGAAAAACATTGATGGTAAAAAGCTACCTGGCAAAGCGTACTATTACCCTACAGGCGGAGTTTATGACGTTCAAGTTAGCTTCAAAGGCGATCTAGCCACGATCTACTTTAAAGGTGGTGCTCGAACAACCATACGGTTGAAACAGCAAGTTATAACCAATCCCGACAATGTTCAAGGCTTTGGAAAACTAGGGTATATTCCAGTTGGTAGGGCATTTAGTATCGGTTTCAACTATGACAATAATACTGAAAATTATGTGCAATCCAATTTTTCGCCTTTGGAAGGTTTGTGGAGAATTAGTTTGAATGAAAAAGCTCTGAATAATCTTATAAATCAGAATAATTCTCGATAGGCTTTCTTTGTGCTGTTTTTCGATTGAGAGTTAAAAAATAACCTCCCCTGATGGAGGAGGTGCTTGTCTTTAATCTTGTCTTTAATATGACCTCAAACTTGGGCGATCGCCAAAGACGTTACTGCTAAAATGGCACCGATAAGGTAGAAAGCAGCAACAACTTGCAGTTCTGTCCAGCCAGAAAGTTCCAAATGGTGATGTAAGGGAGCCATTTTGAACAGGCGCTTTCCTTTTCCATCCGGCCCTTTAGTAGCTTTATAATAGGTGACTTGAGCCATTACGGAAACAGCTTCTACAAAGAAAATTCCGCTCAGAATAAACAACGCCACCAACGTGTTTGTGAGCAATCCCACGGCGGCTAAAGCACCTCCTAGCGCCAAGGAACCGGTATCTCCCATAAAAACTCGCGCTGGATTGCGATTGTGGACTAAAAAACCCAAACAACTACCACTAACAGCAGCGCAGAAAACCATTAGTTCCGGTGAAGTTGGGCCCACAAGCGCTCCTAGTGATAGTAGGGCGATCGCTACCGTTCCTCCTGCCAAACCATCAATACCATCTGTTAGATTAGTAGCGTTACTTTCCGCCACCAGCACAAAACCAGCAAGCGGCCAGAAAAACAAACCCAAAGGTAGAGATAAGCCCAAGGGCAAAGCTATATTAGTAATATTAGAGGGCTGATTGAACATCAACCAAAGACAAAACAAAGTCGCAAAAGCAATTTGGAGAGCTAGTTTCATCTGAGGGGAAATACCCTTGTTGGATTTGCGACGCAAAATTTGCCAGTCATCCAGCCAGCCAATAAAGGCATAACTTAGCGTCAATCCACAAACAGCAAGCACTTGTGCAGAAAAATTTGATAGTACGCAAGCCACTACCACCGCCACAGGGATAAAGAATATACCTCCCATAGTTGGTGTACCTGCTTTTTTTAAGTGAGCCTGCGGACCATCTTCACGAATCACTTGTCCCGCTTTTAGTGCTTGCAGCATCGGTATTACCAAGTAACCCATGACTGCGGAGATGACACCACAGCACAATAAAGGTAGGGTCAGCGAATGAATTTGCCAAGGTAGGCGATGCGCCATTCCATCTAAAATAACTGCTGCGACACTCAATCCCGTACCTAGTATAAATACCAGGCCAATGCCAGAAATGTTCAGCCCCCGTTCCGAAGACAATTTAGCGTCCACGATATGTTTCCCTCACTCCACACTTGTACAAATGGACAATTGGGATTTTAGTTAAAATAGCAATTCTCCAGTTACCACTGATTATTCTTCTTCTGGAAGAATATCGTCATCTTCATCAAAGTCGTAATCGTCAATTCCATCATCGCCACCGAGGAATTCAGAAATTTCCTCTTCGCTCTCGTCAGCGAAATCTGGTTCGTGGGAATCACGTGCTATAAGACGGCCAGTCGCTTGTAACCAATCTAAGAGCGAGGGCTCTTGCTTTAATGGTATAACAGCAGCACGTTGGTTGCGGGGTTGTTCGCGTAATGGATTATTCAGCATATTTGACGAAGACAACAGGCGGTTTTGTATCTAGACATTAAGAGTCTATCACTGGATATTCGCTCCTAACAGAAATAGTTGTTAATGACTACAATTAATTTCTTGAGCAGTCCGACAGAAATTATTCAATTTTCCAAGAAAAATAGCAAAAATTGATATTTACGTATTTTTTAGTACCGCAGCGTTAATCAAATGGTAACGTCTCCTCATTGTTTAATGAAAATAATACTGTTTGAGGTCACAGTCGATGCTGGCAAAAACAGCTCTTTTAGAAGCAATAGCAGGCAAAAATCGTGGCATTTTGGCAACCGAGCTCGATAAACAAGCTATTTTAATTGCGATCGCCACGTTGGAAGACCTTAACCCAACGCCGCGTCCGGTGGAAGCTAGCAATTTACTGGATGGCAACTGGCGACTGCTTTATACCACCAGTAAGGCTCTTTTGAATCTCGACCGCTTTCCTTTATACAAGCTGGGAGAAATTTACCAATATATTCGCGTACAAACTCAAAGCGTGTATAACATAGCCGAGCTCTACGGACTGCCTTTTTTGGAAGGTTTAGTCAGTGTAGCTGCCAAATTTGAGCCAGTTTCCGGTCGCCGCGTGCAGGTAAAATTTGAGCGTTCGATAATTGGCTTCCAGCGTTTAATCGGCTATAAGTCTCCCTATAATTTTATCCAACAAATCGAAGCTGGTCAAAAATTTACTGCCATTGATTTTCCTCTTCAAAGCAGCGAACAACAAGGCTGGTTGGATATTACCTACTTAGATCGGGATTTGCGAATTGGCAGGGGTAACGAGGGAAGCGTGTTTGTTTTAGCAAAAGCATAGCCAAGGAGCGTGACTGGAAATAAAACAGTAGTAATGCGTCGAGGCTATTTCATCCATTGGGACTTTGTCAAGGAGGATTTTACCGCTCCCAAAAAAAGCACAATGCCTGGTTGGTAATGGGTAAATTACTATCAACAGTCATACCGTGTTCTGGAGAATTGGCGATCGCCATCCAGCTTAGTCAAATAACTTAACAAACTATCTGCAAATAACCTTGAAGTTGTAGAGTGAAATCAATTAGCCTTGCACATTGGCAATTGATAACAAAAAAGGAAAGACCCATGGTTCAACGCGGTTCTAAAGTACGTATTCTCCGACCAGAGTCCTACTGGTTCCAAGATATAGGTACAGTGGCGTCGATCGAACAAGGGGGTACCAGCAGATATCCCGTCATTGTCCGATTTGATAAAGTCAATTACGCCGGTGTCAACACCAATAACTTTGCCGAATATGAGTTAGTTGAGGTGGAAGCACCAAAAGCAAAACCGAAAAAATAAAAAGCGCTCGCCTGTTTTCAAATCCCAGTACTTCCAAGACCAGACCCCAGCTAGCTACAAAACAAATCAAACAGTTCGCTTTGTAAAATACGCGGTACTAGACCTAAGCTAGCTAGGAAGCAACCAAGTTTGAAAGCAGGCTTTAGTAACTAAAAACTTCAATAAACACCTACCAAGGTCAACTGCGGGAGTAAAGGGTAGCGGGTATAAAGTCAAAACTTTTATCCACTACTTTTTACTCCCGATCTCGCATCTACCACTAAAACAAAGTACTTGCAAAACAAATCCAAATGCCTGAATTGCCTGAAGTGGAAACAGTCCGACGCGGGCTAAATCAATTCACCCGCAATCAAAAAATCGTAGGTGCAGACGTACTGTTACACCGCACGATCGCCTATCCGCATGCAGTAGATGATTTTGTCGCCGGTATTCAAGGAAAGGCGATCGCAACTTGGCATCGTCGTGGTAAATATCTACTTGCCGAACTTGTTTCCCCAGTTTCCCACCCAAATACTGCCAAAAGCTTCCTTGTGGTTCACCTGCGCATGACCGGTCAACTACTATGGCTGCACCGACAAAAACCTTTACACAAGCACGCGCGAGTCAGACTGTTCTTTGACAACGAACAGGAATTGCGCTTTGTGGACCAACGCACCTTTGGTCAGATGTGGTGGGTTCCCCCTTGCTCAACGCCCGCAACCATTGTTGCTGGTTTGGCAAAATTAGCAGCAGATCCTTTTTCACAAGAGTTTACAGTCGATTATCTAGCTAAGAAATTGCAAAAAAGCCGCCGTCCGATTAAAACTGCCCTACTAGATCAATCTGTGGTGGCAGGATTAGGTAACATCTATGCCGATGAAGCTTTATTTTTAAGTGGCATACAACCAGCAACACCTTGTACGCATTTGCAGCGACAGCAAATAGAACGATTGCAAAAAGCAATTGTGGAAGTTTTAACCACCAGTATTGAAGCTGGGGGAACAACTTTTAGTAATTTCCTCAACGTCAAAGGAATTAATGGAAACTATGGCGGTATAGCATGGGTTTATAACCGAGCCGGAAAAACTTGTCGTGTTTGCGGCCATACCATCCAGCGCATTAGGCTTGCTGGACGTTCTAGTCATTTTTGCACCCAGTGTCAGCAATGAAAAATTCAAAGTTAAAAAAATTAGCAGTGATTAAGAGCACTAAATAAACTCTTACTTACCGAGGACTATCGCTGTCAGGTGCAAGTTAAAATTTCTGTATAAAAGCAATCGATATCCTCAAGAGGAAAATTCATGCCTGTAAAAAAAGGAGACATGGTTCGCGTCAACCGCCAGAAACTGGAAAACAGCCTGGAAGCTAAAGCCAGCGACACTCGCTTTCCTTCCTATTTGTTTGACAGTCCAGGCGAAGTTGTGGATATCAAAGGTGACTATGCCTTCGTTAAATTTGGGCTAGTACCAACACCCAACATTTGGTTGCGTTTGGATCAACTCGAAGAATTTAAGTAAAGTTTCAGAGTTCAAATTATGTATCACTCCCCTTCCTCTTCTATTTTGTGTCATTCGCCCCGCGTTACCGTCATTGGCGCTGGTAGAGTTGGCAGTACCCTAGCCCAACGCATTGCTGAAAAGAATTTAGCAGATGTGGTTTTGCTAGATATCGTTGAGGGAATACCCCAAGGACTGGCGCTAGATTTAATGGAGGCAAGAGGACTAGAATTACATCACCGTAAAATCATTGGTACCAATAACTATGCCGATACCACGGGTTCGGAAATTGTGGTAATTACGGCAGGTTTTCCCCGCAAACCGGGTATGAGTCGAGACGATTTGCTGCGTACAAACGCCAAGATTGTCGTGGAAGCAGCCAAGAATGCGATCGCTCACTCCCCTGATGCCATACTCATTGTCGTTACCAATCCTTTGGATGTCATGACTTATTTGGCTTGGCAGGCCACTGGACTTCCACGCGCTCGAATTATGGGTATGGCCGGTGTATTAGACTCAGCACGCTTTGAGACCTTTATCGCCATGGAACTGGGAGTTTTACCCAGCGATGTCAAAGCAATGGTCATGGGTAGCCACGGCGATCTGATGGTTCCCTTACCCAGGTACGCCACTGTTAACGGCATTCCGATTACACAATTGCTGGATGCAGCTACAATTGAACGCTTGATAGAACGCACGCGCAACGGTGGAGCAGAAATTGTAGAGTTGATGCACACAGGTGGTGCCTTTTTTGCGCCAGCTTCGGCTACTTGCGTAATGGTGGAATCGATTCTGCTGAATCAGTCGCGTTTGTTACCAGTAGCAGCCTATCTCCAAGGTGAATACGGCTTGAATGACGTTTTTATTGGCGTTCCCTGTCGTTTGGGGTGCGGTGGAATTGCAGAGGTTTTGGAATTGAGTCTCACCGAAGAAGAAACACAGGCGCTTCATCTTTCCGCCGAATCCGTACGCAAAAATATAGACAAAGCTCAGGAAATTCTCACTAGTGTTAGCAAATAAATTTTAATCGGCACTAAGAAAGAATAAACGCCGAAGAATATACAAAAGGCGTGCAAGTCAGCAGTTTTCTACAAGATAGGGAAAAGCGATCGCGGGATACTGTCAATTGCACTGCCTTTTAGCTATTTGTCCTTTGTACTAATTAACGATAGTCTTCATCCGCCGGATCGCCGTAGGGGTCTTCACTCGCAGGGCGAAGGTTTTCGTATTGCTGTTCGTCCCCAGGGTCACCGTAGGGATCTTCGCTTGCAGGGCGTGGGTTACCGTACTGACTGAAATCCCCGGGATCGCCGTAGGGGTCTTCACTCGCAGGGCGGAGGTTTTCATATTGTTGTTCATCTGCAGGATCGCCGTAGGGGTCTTCGCTTGCAGGATGTACCTGGCGATCGCTATATTCGCTGTCTTGTTTGTCAGAACCGAAAACAAAGTCCTTTGCCCTTCGTAAAAATTCATCTACCATGATTTATTTCCTTACTCTGTAAGATCTGTTTGACATGCTATCGTTTGTTGCCACAGCTAGCTGGCTTTGTCGACCTAGGTCAAAAAACTTAATCTGGTGCTACACCGGTTAAATCGCGACCTGTAGTACGTCCGTTGTAACCCTGAAAATCCCGGTATGGTTGTGCTTCTGACTCTGGAACTCGAATACCTTGCGGTGGTGGTGTTACCCAGTGAGCGCGACCTTGAGCATCGCGGTAGTAAACGCGTCCGTTTTTAGAGAGATAGTACTTACCTTTGGCACCATTTCCTTGAGCATTCTTATGTTGGTTGTAAAGATAGTAAAGAGCGGCCGCTCCTACCAAAATTGCTACTTTTTGCCCTGTTGACAATCCTTTCTTGGCTTGGGGTGGGTTTGCTAGGTTGGGATTGTTGACACTTCTGCCAGTCGCAGTATCATCTACAGGTGGCGGTGGGGAAGCATATTTAGGACCTCCTCCGCAACTACTGAGCATGGGTACTGTTAGCAAAGCCGAAAATACTATCCTTAAAAAAAGAGAAACTAACTTGCGCTGTGGAAAGGTAGCATTCATCTTTAATCCTCTTGGTAACTATGCTCGCTCAAGGTTCCTTATCGATGCGTTTGGAATCGCATTGTGATCGAGTTTTTGAATAATTGCCTCTCACCTTTGAGGGAAAGTAAATTCCTTCCCAGGAAATACTTGCTCTGAAATTAGTCACCTACAGAAAATGATGGCTCAAGCCAAGCAGTTGAAAATTTTACAGCTTGTTATAAATACTGATTGGAATAGAATTTACCGGTAATTGTTAGCTTTTAGAGTTGATTAAAACCGCAGTCACCTTTTTTCTCTGAGTTCAGATCTATTTGTCAACTACTTCTAGATACGCAGCATTCTGTATATTTGCAGAGCCTACCCCAGGCAAAATAGACTCAGAAGAATCAAGTTTACTGAGCATTAATTCCGTAATAGTACAGTAATAGTACAAATATTACAAAATTATGTAAGATGAAAATTGGGGACTCAAGCCTCTTGTGTCGCCTGTATTCCTTGCTTCCAAGACAGGGGCAATGGTCTGGAGCTATTTTTTGTAATGAGGAATCGTCGTCAAAAACGTAACGCCCTGCAGCAATCTCTAGCGGTATTTCGCTATAGCGGGCGAGCGATCGCTTTGGTGTGGACTACTAGTCGCTTTCTTACCATCGCTTTTGGAATTCTAACTTTATTAGCTGGTCTTTTACCTGCAGCTGTAGCTTATATCGGTAAGTTAATTGTCGATGCAGTAATTTCAGCTTCCCAAAATCATGCCGGTATTAACGATAGTTATCGCCCCCTATTGTACGTCAGCACGGAAGCAATTGCTGTTGCCTTACTTATAGGTAGCCAAAGAGGACTGACAGTATGTCAATCCTTGTTGCGGGTGCTACTCGGACAAAGAGTAAACGAACTCATCTTAGAAAAAGCGATTACTCTGGAACTGACGCACTTTGAGGACTCGGAATTCTACGACAAAATGACTAACGCCCGGCGAGAAGCTTCTACCCGTCCCCTCTCGCTAGTAAATCGAACCTTTGGCTTGGTACAAAGCACCCTCTCGCTAGTTACTTATGGTGTTTTGTTGGTGCAATTTTCTCTTGGGGCGGTAGTGGTACTAATTTTAGCAGCTATGCCCGCGTTTTTTGCGGAAACAAAATTTGCAGGGGAGGCTTTTCGCTTGTTTCGTTGGCGTGCACCGGAAACTCGCCAGCAGCACTATCTAGAAACTTTGATGGCAAGAGAAGACTTTGCTAAAGAAGTAAAACTTTACCAACTGGGTGAAATGTTACTGGGCCGTTACCGCGATATCTTCAATCAACTTTACTACGAAGACCGCAACCTCACAATCCGGCGAGGACTGTGGGGATATTTGCTCAGTTTGCTCAGTACTGGCGCTTTCTACATTGCATACGCTTGGATTGTTGTGGAAACCGTGGCGGGGAAAATTTCTTTAGGGGAGATGACAATGTATCTCACTGTCTTCCGCCAAGGACAAACTACCTTTTCCGGTATGCTAACTTCTATTGGAGGAATGTATGAAGACAACCTCTACCTTTCTAACCTCTACGAATTTCTAGAAGAGGAAGTACCAAAACCAAAGGGTAAAGCAATCAAAGGTATCAACCCCAAAGATGGACTTCGCTTCGAAAACGTTACCTTTACCTATCCAGGAAACTTGCAACCAACGTTAAAAAATATTTGTTTCCACCTCAAACCAAAAGAAAAATTAGCCATTGTAGGGGAAAACGGTTCCGGTAAAACTACCTTAATCAAATTGCTTACCAGACTTTATACTCCTGAATCCGGACGCATCTTACTAGATGGCCTAGACTTGGAACAATGGGATGTAAACGTGCTGCGACAGCGTATCGGTGTTATTTTCCAAGACTTTGTCCGTTACCAATTTACAGTGGGAGAAAATATCGGTGTCGGAGATGTAGACCGCATTGAAGACCGAGAACTTTGGCAAATAGCTGCTAAAAAAGGCATGGCCCTTCCTTTTATTGAAAAATTGCCCGCCGGTTTCGCCACTCAACTGGGAAAATGGTTTAAAGGAGGACAGGAACTTTCAGGGGGACAATGGCAAAAAATCGCCCTCTCCCGTGCTTTTATGCGCACTAAAGCAGATATCTTGGTTTTGGACGAGCCAACATCAGCAATGGATGCCCAAGCTGAATACGAAATTTTCAATCACTTTCGCACTTTAACAAAAAATCAGATGGTAATTTTAATTTCTCACCGCTTTTCCACAGTCAGAATGGCTGACAAAATTTTGGTGATGGCAGCTGGAGAAGTCGTTGAACAAGGAACTCACCAAGAGTTATTGCAAACTGGTGGCAGGTATGCCAAATTATTTAAGTTGCAAGCAGCTGGATATCAATAATCAATTTCTGCAACTCATTGGAAGCGATCGCTGGTCACGTCAAGCAATAAATTGCTTACTACCAACTATACAGCACAAGCAATAAATTGCTTACTACCAACTATTTTGAAGTTTGCAGTCAGGGCTTTAGCCTAGCACAGCACAAGCAATAAATTGCTTACTACCAACTATACAGCACAAGCAATAAATTGCTTACTACCAACTATACAGCACAAGCAATAAATTGCTTACTGCTTATACAAAGACCAAAATTTGCATTCAGTAAAGCAGAGATAACGCATATGGCGATCGCAACCTTCAATCTATCTAAATAGTGAATTCCTGCAATAACTTTTGACAGTAGAACCTCTATCCAGAGAACGTTTTATGCCATAAGCCAGATGAAGTAGAAATAGGATACTAAATCTCATGGAGACTGTATCCTATGAAACTGAATTATTTCATCAAACAGCTTTCGACTGTAGGACGCTCTCTGGTTAGGACTTTGTTTTGCCTTGTAGCGATCGCGTTGATGTGGCAAGGTGCGTTTTTAGCAAGTGCTCCAGCAATAGCTGATACTGGAAACTCGATTTTAGTTGCGGATCTGGGCGATCGCATTCAACAAAAAGCTAGTGAAGATGCTGGACGAACCAAAAGTTTTATTCAAAAAAACCGCAGAGCAAGTGGAACAAACTGCAAATAAAAACACCGAACGAGTTAAGCAAGCTACAGACGACGATGACAATTTTCTTGAGAGCAGAGCGAAAAGAGATAGGGATATAGTTGAGAAAAGAGCAAAAGAAGATGCAGCTCGGACTCAAAAAGCAGTAGATACTACAAAAAACGCGATCGAACGCACAGTAGAAAACATTAAAGATACCTTTAGCAAGTAGATTGTTGTCTCAACGGTCAGTTCAAATTGTACTGACAAACAATTGTGATTCTACTGCCAAAGTTAATAAAGCGGACGGTAGAAAGCCCAAGCTCCTTATCTGCCGTCGCTTATAATGTTTGTTGAGATGCGTGCTCTAGTGCCAAATTCCTTTGTAATTGATGTAGGTGTAGATAGGAAGCCTGTCCCGCTAACCTAAAACATAAAAAGCCTCAACAGCAAACAGCAGCTAGAAAATTTTCTAACTACTATATTGTCAGCTATTTACTTCAATTTTCTTTTCCATCGCCGCTGTATACCCTTTTGTAGTTGGAAATTTTTTGGCTTGGAATGAAAAGTTTGATCTGGGAAGCTTTCTAAATCCAACAAATGTCTTTCTTCACTAGTTTTAACATCATCAAAAATCCAGCGATCGCTATCTGTGTCTGTCCTCAGACAAAGCCTTGTTTGGGAATTTTGTTCTTGTTCCTTGTTAGTTTTTACAAACAGCAATAAGTCGCTGACTACAAACAAACACTCTACCGTCTGCAACCTTCAAAATCATTAATAGCCCAAGAACGCAATTATGGTTCACTTCGCCGAATCTCGTTTTCAAGCTCAAATTAAAATCTAAAAGCTTAGAAATATATGTAAGACAAAAAAGACATAAAAAAGCCCCTCAAGATTAGAGGAGTTTATTGTTAAAACCAGCATTATTTAAACATCGCTGCTACAGTTGCGAAAATCTGATAAAATTGATTATTACTTGCTACATTCATGAAGTTGTTATGACTGCCTAAATGAGCATATACGCATAGTAAAAGATCAGGATCAATAATTGGTAAATTGTTAGTAATTACATACCTATTTCTTGTTACTAATATCACGGCCTGGCCTTGATAAAAAATGATAGGAGGCTGCACGCAGTAAGGATTGTAGGGACTGAATATACCATACTTACCACCATATAGACCATAAGGATTACGGATGCTATAAAATCCATATGTACTGCCATAATCCCCATAAGGATTACTGATGGAATGTGAATTATATTTGTCACTTGATAACAACCCTATAAATTGACCATCCCCTGCTACCAGATAAGCTTTACTATCTAAGTTTTTCAGAAGTTCTAATATCGACATAAGCTTTTAAATGCGAAACTTTTTTTAGTTTGGCATGTAGTATTGAAAATAACTTCCGTAAGAGTGAGGAATCTTCAATGAAGTTTTTGTAATTTTCTCTGCCCAAAATGCAAAAAAAAGATTAACTTGACAATTTACAGGTTTTAGATAATGATTTGCCTAATCTTTAAAATCCATAGTCAAAAATTTTTTAGTGTTGTCGATGCAATTATTTGATTTGAGGGGAGGAGAATGAGAAAAATAAGAATTTCGAGGAATTAAATGATGCTTAAGGCAGCAAAGCAGCCAAAACCCCCCAGGGAACGCAAAACTTTGAAAAAATCTACAGTTATGTTGTTGGCTAAGATGAAACCAATCATGCTGGTGAAGGGATATATGAAAAAAGAGGAATTAAGTTCTAAGTTTTGTTGGTTTTTCCAAGTGCGATTGCTTCTCTGAGGATGGGGTAATTTTCTTTTGTTTCTCGCTTTTGATCTGATTTTTAATACCGCTAGCTGGTAGAGGATAAAGATGCGATCGCGCTGTTTACTTGCAACTATACTTTTTAAAGTAAGTGTTGAGTGAGGAATTACGATTTTTGATTTGGTTCACCAATTAGTACGGGAGAGCCAACAGGTTGTTGAGGAGATGGGAAAGGTTCTTGGGTAACTACTAACTTGGCTTGTTGCAAGCTACAATCTTTGCTAGGAATAACAAGACTATCTAAAACTTTGCCCTTCAAATTAGCATTAAATTGTGCACAAGCAATTTTTTTTCCATCTATAACGGCCCAAAGACGATAAATTTGATTTTCGGGTAGACGAGAAAGATTTTCCAAAGCAATGACTAATTTTCCTTGATTGGGGAGGAAGATAATACTTCCTGAAGCTTTAGAAGTGTTTACTGCTTTCAGAGTAACTAATCGATAATTAGGTTGTTGTAAAGCGGTAAGAATCTTTTGTTGGTCAGTAAGCTGAGAGCGGGTATGTTGCAATTCCTGGCGTAAACGATAATTATCAATTGCTAATATCAAAATTACTATAGCGGCAACGAGTTTGCCCCAAGGTATTGAGAATCTTTTTCTGGAAGGAATGCTTTGTTGGTTATTTTGAACAGCTGCTAATATTTGAGAACGAAGTCTAGTCGGTGGTTGTACTGGAGGAAGCTCGTAGGCAATTAGTGCCATTACTTCTTGCATGCGAGCGATTTCTTTGAGAAGTTCTGGATTTTGAGCAAGGAGTTGTTTTAATTGCTCTACTTCTTCTGGGTCGAGCTCTCCAAGTACATAACCTGCTATTAATTGTTCTTGGTTTTGAGAAGAAAAGGAATCAGTCATGACATCATTATTAAAATGAATGCTAATTAATCCAATCTTGCAAAATCTTTTTTAATTTGATTAAGCCTTGTCTTGCTCGTGTTTTGACTGTACCTAGAGGTGTTTGCAAACGTTCGGCAATTTCTGTTTGGCTTAGCCCTTCATAATAAGCCATTGCTAATACTTGACGTTGTTCTTGTGGTAGTTGAGCAAGGGCCTCGCGAACTTTTTGGGAACGCTCTTCTATGGAGACTTTTTCAAAGGGATTCTGAGCAGAAGATTGATTAGAAACGTGTTGCCACCAGCGATCTAAAAATTTCAAATTTGCATTGCGAGAACGAAGTTTGTCGATCGCTCGCGAACGTGTGAAAGTGACTAAAAAGCTACTGAACGAACCGCGGGCTGGATCGTAGTTCGGATTGTGCCATATTCTCAAAAAAACTTCTTGGGTTAAGTCTTCTGCTGCGGAAGTGTCTTTTAATATCTTTAAAGCCAAGCTGTACACTAAACTGGCATAGCGATCGTAGAGCGTTGTTAATGCGGAGGTATCTTTGGCGACAACAGCTTGAAATAACTCTGCGTCGCTTAATAAGTGTAAGTTAGATTTTTCACTTGTGGAATCGCTATCCATTTTACTCAGTTAGATAGAAGCATAGGCAATTTTTTAATCAGGCAAAGTTTAACTCGTATTTATCAAAAATAATACGACTTAGATTGCCATTTGGATGTCTGGATTAAGTGCAATCCAAATTAACTAATAGCTCGTATTTAAGTAAGGTACAGGTCTAAGTATGTGTTTGACAAGGAAAATTTATGAGCAGTAACGAAAAAACCCAAATACTTTCTCCTCAGAGGCGTAAGTTAATACAGCTTGGGGTATTGACAGGAGTTACTAGTGCATTTACCTGGGTAACAGCTACTCGTGCAAGTGCTCGTAGTCGCCAAAATTTCAAAAATGACATCCAGCTTTTTAACAGCATTGCCGTCTTAGAGCAAAAAGCAGTGAATACCTACAAGGCTGCTGCAGAAAATAAACTTTTAACTACAAAAGAATTCTTGGATGTCGCCCTGCAATTTGCAGCAGATCACGAGCAGCATCGTGCAAGGGTACAAGATGTAATAGTCAAAGAGTTTAAAGGTTCCCTTGTCGATACCTCTAACGTTGGTACTTTTCCTATTCCTCGCAAGGTTCTCACTGGTGGTGAAGCTGAAGTAATTAGATATGCTTTGACTTTAGAAGTTATAGCTTCTAAGGCTTATCTAGAAAATATTCAAAAAAAGCTTACAACTCGCGAAGCTATTAATGTCGCAGCTACTATTATGCCCATTGAGGCTTCACATGCAGCGGTTTTCCGCTCTGTGTTGTTAGTACTTCTCAAACAAAAGGGGTTACCAGGTGATGATAAGCTTGTACCTTATCCTTTTCTCGATCGACAGCCCACACCATCTTTACCACAAGCTTAAAGTTTGATTTCTAATTGTAGATAGCAGATGGCTCAAGTTTCTATTCTCTGCCTTCTGCTGTCTGTGTTTTTATAGGTTCACGCTGCCATCTTTGATTCAGTTTTGGGGAGGCGATCGCGCCTTACTCCTGCGAGAACATCAACCCTGAGCAATTCCAAAGGCGATCGTACTCCTTGTAGATGTTTCCTTACAGTCGCAAATAAAGTCGGCTCCGGTACTAAATCAATAAGTTATTTAATTGACATCGATCTACCCCAACGGCACGGAGTCATGCTAGGCTTAAGTATCAAAATCTACATTTTTAAATTGTGACTGGCAATCTCTATTTTATGTCTAGGTTAGTCTTTGCAACGTTAATGGCAACGGTCTTGCTTACTTCTTTTATCAAGCATTCTAGCCCCACATTCGCTGGTACTTGTGCTTCTAAGTGCGGCCCCCGTCCCCTTCAGTTTCGACCCGGACAATACATTCGATTAGAAGTAATAAACAACACTTATAATATAGTAAAAATACAGAAGCCGTACAGCACTGGCGCTATTACCCTACAACCCAAACAGAGGTTGTGGCTAGAGGAAGGAGATGGTACAGAGCCAAATATCTCCCTTTTATTTTGGAATGAAGCTGGATTGCCATTGAAGGCGACTGTTTCCAAGGCGGATTTTGCTACTTTGCGGGGGAGCTTCGTCCAACTTGGTATGCTCCGGGCGATCGCGCAATTTATATTCTGGATGATGGTAGGGTAGATGTATTGTAAAAATTCCAAAAGGTCTTGTGTCTGCTGTAGTTATAAGTTTATATGTTTATTAATTCAGGAATTTTTGTGTAGTAGCAACTGTCTTGGCGAGCTAATTTCTACTTGTAATTCTAACTGTGCTAGACCAAACTTCCATTGCAGCAACGAAAAACTTGCGGCGCTTACCGAACCAGCGTTGGCAGATTCATCCACAAAAAATAGAATTAGCACAACGTTTGAGCGAGGCAACAAATTTATCACCTTTAATTACTCAACTACTAATTAATCGGGGTATTGATAACGCCATCGCATCCCAAGCTTTTCTAGACCCAGAATCTGTCAAATTACCTTCGCCACTAGAAGAGTTTCCAGATTTGGCGACCAGCTTGGAATTATTGCGGGATTGTATAACTAACCAACAAAAAATTGCCATCTGTGGAGACTACGATGCGGATGGCATGACTAGTACAGCTTTACTATTGCGTTGTCTGCGCTGGTTGGGTGCAAAGGTAGATTACGCCATTCCCAGTCGGATGCACGAAGGTTACGGCATTAACAAACGCATTGTAGAAGAATTTTACAAAGAAGGCGTGAGTTTGGTTCTGACTGTTGATAATGGTATTGCTGCAGTGGAAGCGATCGCAACGGCCAGAGAACTAGGTTTAAAGGTGATTGTCACCGATCACCACGATATTCCTGCAAATTTACCTCCAGCTAACGCCATTCTCAATCCCAAGTTACTTCCAGAATCTTCCCTTTATCGCGGTATTGCAGGTGTTGGTGTTGCCTATATTCTCGCAGTGTCCTTGTTAGAAAATTTAGGTCAAGGCGATAGCGACAAAATCGAATCAATGCTGGAATTATTTACGTTGGGAACTATTGCTGATTTGGCTCCTTTGACAGGGGTAAATCGTCGCTGGGTGAAACGCGGTTTGCAGCAATTACCCCAATCAAAATTACCAGGAGTACAGGCATTAATTCAAGTATCGGGAATACAGTCTAGGGAACAGGAAGCAGGGAATTTTTCTGGTTGTGCATCTGCAGCGATAGCGCTTGCCGCTCCAACGCTAAAATCGTTAAAGCCAGAGGATATTGGTTTTCGTTTGGGACCGCGCATTAATGCAGTTGGTAGAATAGGCGATCCTCAAATTGTGATTGAACTGCTGACTACAGATGATACACACACAGCACTAGCACGCGCCAAAGAGTGCGAAGCGGTGAATTTGCGACGTCAACAGATGTGCGAGCTTGTTGAACAAGAAGCGATCGCCTTGGTGGAAACAAAATACGCAGCATCTTTAGATCGAGACCGTGTTTTGATTTTAGTGCAACCGAATTGGCACCACGGCGTAATTGGGATTGTGGCCTCTCGTTTGGTAGAACGTTACGGCGTACCAGTGTTTATCGGTACCTACGAATCAGAAGACTGCATTCGCGGTTCAGCGCGAGGAATACCAGAATTTCACGTGTTTGCAGCTTTGGAATGCTGTCAAGATTTACTGATTAAATTTGGCGGACACAAAGCTGCAGGTGGATTTTCCTTACCAGCAGCAAATTTAGCTCTGTGGCGATCGCGTTTGGTAGAATTTGCTAACCAATGTCTAGAACTTGAGCATCTCAAACCGCTACTTCAAATTGACGTGCTCGCAAACTTCGATCAAATCGACCGAAGACTGTATCAACAACTGCATGTCTTGGAACCCTGCGGAATCGACAATCCCGATGCGGTTTTTTGGACTCCTAATGTTCGGGTCATCGAACAGCAAATTGTTGGTAAAGGACATTTAAAATTAACCGTTGCTCAAACTATCAACCAGCAGCAATTTCAAATGAAAGCGATCGCTTGGCGTTGGCGTGAGTATTTTCCTTTACCACAACGAATAGATATTGCCTACAAATTGCGAGAAAACTATTTTCATGACAACGCTTTTGTGGAATTAGAGTTGCTCGGTGCAAGAGCTGCAAATTCGTTGCCATCATGGATAACTTGTGGTGTTAACCCTATCAAAACTACTTTTGAATACAACCAACGGCAATACTTTTGCGGTATTTACCAAAATGGTTCTCTGGCAGAATTAAGAATTAAAAATCCTGAAGGCAAGGTTTTGGCTGTTGAGCAAGGACAAATTACAGGCTTGTTGGGAAATAACCGCGAAGATGCACGCAGGGTTGACGTGACGCAACCACAATATAGCAGTATTATTCAAGCTGCGCTTGCGGCTTTGAGCAAGTTAGCAGAAAACCTCTGAAATACCAGATTTATAAATTTATCAAAGCTTTTGTTTATCAATAAAAACCGCTAGCATAGTTATAAAGGTAAATGTAGTTAACTTTAATTTTTTGTTTGCTCGTTGGGACATCAAAAATCCAAAAGTCAAAATCTTTCTCCCCGCCAATTAGCTTTTATTGCTTTGCGAGACGTTCACAAAGGAGCTTATGCAGATGTGGCGTTGGAGCGAGTTCTGCAAAAAGTAAATTTTTGTGCAGGTGAATCTTCCGAGCAATTGCTACGCGATCGCCGCTTGGTTGCAGAGTTAGTTTATGGCTGTACAAGAAGGTTGCGCACGCTTGACACTCTCATTGACCAATTGGCTAAAAAAAAATCTCACCAGCAACCAAAGGACCTGCGCACCATTATTCACCTAGGTTTGTACCAACTGCGCTATCAAGAAAAAATACCTGCTAGCGCTGCTGTTGATACTACGGTGCAATTAGCTAAGGAAAACGGTTTTGCAGGATTGGCTGGTTTTGTGAACGGTCTGCTGCGACAATATCTACGTTTAGCAGAAACATCGGCGGATCCCCTACAGCTTCCGGAAGATGCAGTGGAACGATTGGGTATTTTACACAGTTTTCCCAATTGGATCGTTCAAGTTTGGATCGACCAGTTCGGTGTCGCGGAAACGGAGAAACTGTGTTTGTGGATGAACCAAACTCCCACACTGGATTTGCGAGTTAATCCACTGCGCGCTTCTATTCAACAGGTGCAATCTGCTTTGCAATCTGCTGGTTTTGCTTGTCAGCGCCTTTGTCATCTTCCCCAAGCTTTACGATTGCTCGAGCGTCCGGGTGTGATTGAAAATTTACCCGGTTACAGCGAGGGTTGGTGGAGCGTGCAAGATAGCAGTGCTCAGCTTGTCAGCCATTTTCTTGCTCCGCAACCAGGAGAAGTTATCATCGATGCTTGTGCTGCACCAGGAGGGAAAACTACTCATATTGCTGAGTTAATGGGAGATCGGGGAAAAATCTGGGCCTGCGATCGGCCATCTCGCTCGTTGGGCGATCGCCGTTTTTCCCGCTTGCAAAAACTTCAAGAAAATATTCGCCGCTTGCATCTCAAATCTATAGAAATTTGTACGGGCGATAGCCGCAATTTGCCTCATTTTCGCCACTGTGCCGACCGCGTTTTGCTGGATGCACCTTGTTCTGGCTTGGGAACTTTACACCGTCATGCCGATGCTCGCTGGCGACAAACGCCAGAAAATATTCCACAATTATCGATGCTGCAAAAGGAACTATTATCACATACATCTACTTTTGTCAAGATTGGAGGTGTTTTAGTTTACGCTACCTGTACGTTGCATCCAGCGGAAAATGAAGGTGTAATTCAGTCATTTTTAGCTGCGAACCCGAGTTGGGAAATTGAACCTCCTGCCGTAGATTCGCCTTTTTGCCAATATTCCACACCGCAGGGATGGCTGAAGATATTACCGCAGCGAGACAACATGGATGGCTTTTTCATCGTTCGCTTAAGAAAAACCAAGCATTGAGGGTGAATACGGTTGGGGATTGTAAGATTTCACAAGGGGGTACATCAACCAAAGGAGGCTGTGATGTCGGTTAATTTCAATAATGATATCAAAAGCTTGATCAAAATTTTGATCGGAGCAGCCTGGCTAGATGGCAGAATTCAACCAGAAGAAAGACAATACCTGCGCCAGCTTGCTCAAGACAAGGGTGTAGCGGGCGATCCGGAGATCAAACCTTGGCTGTACGAATTAGTACCCGTACAACCGCAGCAATGTTACAAATGGGTGAAGGAATATCTGGGCGATCGCCCTAGCTATGAAGAATGCCAAAATTTGATCCAAGCTATTAGTGGTCTAATATACAGCGACGGTGAAGTAGCAACAGAAGAAGCCAGACTGCTAATGAAATTACAACAATTGTCCCAATCCGAACGTTCAACCCAAGTCGGTTTCAACGATCTGCTCAAACAAATTCAAAAGCTTTACCGTCGTTGGGTTGAAATTCAAAATTAATTAAGCAAGTACATCTACATTCAAAGTCGTACCTGCCTAAATGTTTAGGGTGTTTTGGAGAAGCGGTATGCTGCAGGGGATGCACAAAAGTACCCCTTTGGGACACCACCCGCGGTAAAAACCCCAGACTCCTCGTTACTTGGGTTCGCCTATACCCGGAGTTTCTTCTTTCTCAATCTTGGGCACAAAGCTGGGACGCTCTTTATCTTCCCAACCTACAGGACGTTTAGAATTGTACCAAGCAATAGAACCAATGGTAACGGCGGCAATAAAACCAATCACGTAAACAGCTGTAAAAGCCCACGGGAAATGAGGTTCGTTGATCGCTTCTGCAGCTGCTTGCATCAATATAGTCATGAGAGTATATCCTCCTAGGTTAAGTAACACTACCTATGTTAAGAACATATAGAAAGAGCATACCGCTTGCATCCTCCACAAGTCGTATGGAACAGATGAAGTTTTTCTTTTTATTCTTGTAGAAAAACCTCTGTTTTTGTTTTTTTGTTTTCTACTGCGATGAAGTTGGTCTTAATCTTTCTCGCCAGGAAAGTTGGCCAAAAGAGGATGTCTGTTGTTGTGAAGGTGTGGAAGAAGTTGATTGAACTTTTGCAGATCGTCTTCGCGTGCTGCGTGACGCCAAAGATTCGCTCCTATAACTAGCTGCAGATTCCGAACGTCGATAACGGCGTCGGTAACTTCTACCAGCACCAAAGGAGTCATCTTGTTGATAGTAGCGCCGCCTGCGTCTTCTGGGACGAGTTTGGTCTTGTTGTTCATCTTGCTGCTGATAATTTTGTCTGCGAGGATAGGATCTGTTGGAATTTTCTTCGTCTGCAGTTTTGTCTTCCCAAGTAGGTGAGCTGTAGATAATTTTTTTCGGTTTAACGGGTTTAGCTTTGATACTACCTTTGCGACCTTCTAGTTTTGGCCTGGGGGGAAACTTTTCGACTGCCATTCCTTTGACTGCTTTTTCCATAAATTCGTGCCAGGTATAGGCTGCAGTGCTACTGCTACCCCAGGTTTTGCTATTGTCATCGTTACCCAGCCATACACCTGCAACTAATTGAGGTATGTAGCCGATAAACCACAAATCGCGAGCATCGTCAGTAGTACCTGTTTTGCCAGCAACAGGTCTGTCATTGAGTTGCGCAGCAGTTCCAGTACCTGCATTGACAACATTGCGCAGCATCCAAGTCATGATGGCGGCGGTTTCGGCGTCCAAAGCTCGCTTGGGTTTGAAATCCGCTGACCAAATTACCTTTCCCTGACGGTTAAGAATGCGGGTAATACCGTGCGGTTCTACGTGCAATCCCTGGGTGGCGAAGGAACCGTAAGCACTGGTTAATTCTAACAGGTTGACTTCGTTCGAGCCTAAAGCCAGGGAATAAAAGGGTTTGAGTTCTGATTTAATTCCCATGTCACGGGCAAGTTTGATGGTGGGTTCAAATCCCACATCTATTAATACTTTGACGGCAATAATATTGATAGACTTGGCCAGAGCATCGATCATGTTCATCGAACCGTGAAATTTCTGGCTGAAATTTTTTGGTTCGTAGCCATCCACAATCAGAGGTCCGTCTACATAGTTGCTATAAGGATTTTTGCCAGCGGCGATCGCAGCTGCGTAAACAAATCCCTTAAATGTCGAACCTGGCTGTCGTTGTGCTTGAGTGACGCGATTAAATTTGTTTTTGTCAAAGTCTTTTCCCCCTACCATAACTTTAATTTCACCGTTGCGGGGGTCTATAGCTACTAAAGCTGCTTGTTTAAAATTTTCCCAGCGTCCCTGATAGCGTAAAGTCTTCTCAACTGCTTTTTCTGCTGCTTTTTGCCAAGTTGGATTTAATGTTGTTTCTACTGTTAAGCCACCTGCATTCAACACCTGAGGAGAAATATATTTAGGCAATTCTTGCTGAATGTAGCTGATAAAGTAGGGTGCTTCTACTTGCCAGCGTTTGGGCGGACTGGGTTTGGTGGTTAACTGTTCAGCCATGGCTGCTTGTTTTTCTGCAGCAGTGATATATCCATCTTCAAACATCCGCTGCAAGACGAGATTTCGTCGCTGCTTGGCCGCTTCCGGGTTAGTTTGGGGCGAAAAACGATTCGGAGCTGGAGGCAAACCGGCTATGGTTGCCATCTCTCCCAAAGTTAAGTCTTTTACTGATTTACTAAAGTACACCTGTGCCGCATCTGCAACACCGTAAGCTCCAGAACCCAGATAAACAAGATTGAGATAGCGCTCCAAAATTTCGTTTTTGCTCAACTGCTGTTCCATTTTTTGTGCCAGGCGCGCTTCTTTGAGCTTTCGCCACATCGTCCGTTCTTGTTTGAGAAACAGAATTCGCGCCAGTTGCTGCGTGATAGTACTACCGCCTTCCACTACGTTTTGCGAGCGCACGTTATTCAAAACCGCTCTGATAATTCCTTGCGCATCGACGCCATGATGGTGGTAAAATCTTCTATCTTCTGAAGCAATAAAAGCTTTTTGCAGTTTATCTGGTATTTCGTCCAGCTTTAATTGCTCTCTGGTCGCCTCTCCTTGTTGTTGCAAAATTGTGCCGTCTGCTGCTTTAATAGTCAGTGTTTGTTCCCGAACAACAGCATTTAGTTCTGTTTTATCCGGCAACGTGCGGTCTATTGACCACACACCATAACCGACAGCTGCAACTCCACCGCTGATAGCTAAGCTAGCCCAAAATCCATATCGACGATATAGCGGTTTTTTTTGATGGGTAAGCCCTGCTTTTTCTGATTCCTCGGGTGATTTGTTAGAAATGCTTTCGGATGTGTCTTGAGTGTTTCTCAACCTAATCGTTCTTTCTTTCAACCAGGAGGTAAACTTTGCCACGTCAGTGCCTCGCTTTTAGCTGTTTTGACCTTGCGAATATTAAAAATTTTTCTCACTTAGCAGCCATCTTCGTGTTAATATTTAATTACTTTTAGACCTTCAGTAGGGGCTTTTTTGATTCTTTCAGTAAATTTCTTTAAAATCAATAATAAAATTCCCAACTAAAGTTGGATTTCGGAGCTAGCAAACTATTGAATGTATCTGCAAGGCGGACGGCCCATCCCCAAGCTACAGAAAACAAAGCAAACCCAGAAAATGGGATAGACACTGCTGTTGCTCTTGGTAGCAATCTTGGTGATTCTCGCGCTCTTTTAGAAGCAGCTGTAGAAACCCTGGCTCAAACACCAGGAATTATTTTGAAAGCCAAATCTAGCTGGTACAAAACTAAAGCTGTGGGACCACCCCAACCAGATTACTTGAATGGTTGTGTGATACTCCAAGTCAACATGATACCACAGTTATTACTAGAAACTTTGCTAGAAATTGAAAAAAAATTTGGACGCGTGCGCCAAAAACGGTGGGAAGCACGATTGTTAGATTTGGATTTGTTGTTATACGATGACTTAATTCTGAATACCCCCGACCTTCAAATTCCTCACCCTCGAATGCGCGAGCGAGCTTTCGTATTGGTTCCCCTAGCAGAAATAGCTCCAGATTGGGTCGAACCAATTTCCAAACGCACTATTAAACAGCTGGTGAAAGAGGTAGACTGTTGTGAGGTACATCTTTATGGCTAAGATTTGATTTTGCCTCACGTCAAACACAGAACAATAACTTAAATTGTTTTGTGTTCGTTTTCACCAAAAAACTTGACTATGCCATTAGGTAGAGAATTACCCCAACTGCTGCGACAACGTTTATATTATAAAGGACGCAAGTTTGATTTTGAAGTGAATCGCTTGCGCTTGCCCAATCAAGCTGAAGGAGACTGGGAGTGTATTCGTCACCCTGGAGGTGCTTTAGCAGTCCCCATAACATTGGAGGGGAAACTGATACTCATACGTCAGTATCGTTTTTCTGTTGGGGGACGAGTGCTGGAATTTCCCGCCGGAACCGTGGAAGCAAACGAAGATCCTCTGCAAACCATTCAACGCGAAATTGAGGAAGAGACTGGTTACCGCGCTCACAAATGGAAAAACTGGGAGAATTGATTGTTGCTCCTGGTTATTCTGATGAAATTATTCATGCTTACTTAGCACAAGATTTAGAAAAGCTGCAAACTCCTCCTGAAAAAGAAGAAGACGAGGATATCGAACCGGTTTTATTGTCTTTAGAAGAATTAGAAAATGCTATTTTGCAAGGAGAGGTAGTAGATAGCAAATCTATTTCCAGCTTTTTTCTAGCTCGTCAATGCATTATTAGCGCCACACAAACGTCATAAATAGAAAAAGACCGCAGATTTGGAAGATTGTTGCTTGCATCGGTCTTTATAACGGCGCCAGTGTGCTATACTGAACCACAAAGCCAAACCATAAAAGGTAGCTAACACTCCTTTTTTGAGATTAAGACCGCTCAGGCAACAAGGAGGTGATGCCCATGGTAGATAGTAGTAAATCCATGGGTCATCAGGTTGCTGAAAATCGGCTGTGTGCCGGAGCTGTTCTCTAACGGCAGACTGCAAGTCTAGTTAAGGCTAGGTGACTCGAAGCAGAAAAAGTTTGGAGTTCCTTCCGGCAGTCAGATGGCAATCTGAAGACCCGCTAGACCGCTCTTACCTAGATAACTCGATCTAAAGTAAGAGCGGATAGTTATTTGTGAGGCTTTGGCCAAAATGGAACTGAATGAGGAAAAATGGCGTCAGCTTGCTGGGTGAGCATTCAAAAGCTTGGCGCCAGGGAATAGAAATTAATTTGTGGCAGAAATTTTCAAAAGTTAAAATTTTTAATTTTTTGCTTTAGGCTTTGGAGGTAGATAGCTTTTCTTTATCTCAACGCTTAGCTGTTTTGGAAGTAAGGATTTGTTGATTATGGCACAGTTGTTGACTCAGGAAGAAATTCAAAAACAACTTAGCGATCTTGCTGGTTGGACAACAGAAGGGTCGAAGTTGGAGTGTACTCGCAAATTTAAAGATTTTGTGCAAGCAGTGGAGTTTGTCAACAAACTTGTGGAACCAGCAGAAGCAGCGGGACATCACCCTGATATAGAGATTTCTTATAACAAAGTCAAAATCTCTCTGACGACGCACGATGCGGGTGGTCTGACTCAGAAAGACTTTGATTTGGCAAAGGTAATTTCCCAGATTAGTTAGTAATTGACTTGTGCAAACTCCAAGCATTAATTTTGCGGAATTTGCAAGCAGAGAAACCAAGAAGTTTGCCTGTTATTACTAACTCAGTAATAAGTTATTGATTATCTTCCGTGTGACAGTTGTGTTTGCGAACCCCTGTGGGTTGCCATCTCCACGAGATGTTTTATAATGACAAGCTATAAAGATGTGTTTTTGCATAAGTTAATTAGATAAAACTTTTACCCCAACTTAATCAATTGTTAGCTTAGCAAAAACTAAAATTAGCTTTAGAAGGGCTAACATGCCTCGTCCACAGGTTTCAACAAGAAGTCGGATTTTCAACAATAGTTGCAGCAAATCTTATTTATCCATGAAGACAAGGTGTGAGGAGAAGAGAATGAGATCTAGTATCTTGTGGAAATCTTTGGTGGTCAATCCAGCAATTTTAGGAGCAACGTTGTTGGTATCAGCAACGGCGATCGCGGCTCCAAACAGCGCCACCTCGGAAACAGTTCCCACAAAATGGCTGTCTGCTGAGAAAAATGCTTCCGTACAGACTCAATTTCCAGCTGTGTCGGAGATTACCAAGCAGCCAAAGATTGTGGCTGATGCAGCACAATCGTCCCAGCATGCAGACATTCTACAACAAGTAAGCCAATACAGCAATTCAGGAAAAGGAAATTCTCAGTCCCAAGTTACCTCGGTTTCGCAATTTTCTGACGTCCAGCCGACGGATTGGGCGTTCCAAGCATTGCAGTCCTTGGTAGAACGCTATGGCTGTATAGCCGGTTATCCCAACGGTACTTTCCGCGGTAACCGAGCCATGACTCGTTACGAATTTGCAGCCGGTTTAAACGCTTGCTTGGATCGAGTCAACGAACTGATAGCAACGGCGACAGCTGACTTGGTAACGAAAGAAGACTTGGCAACTTTACAGCGGTTGCAAGAGGAATTCTCCGCCGAACTTGCTACCCTGCGCGGTAGGGTAGACGCGCTAGAAGCACGGACTGCAGAGCTGGAAGCACACCAATTCTCAACCACCACCAAACTCTTTGGTGAGGCAATTTTTGCTCTCAGCGACGCTTTTGGCGACACCGCTGGTGATAGAAATAATACTGTCTTCCAAGACAGGATACGTTTGGATTTGCAAACCAGCTTCACGGGTAGAGACGTTTTACACACTCGTCTGTCAACTGGTAACGCCAATAGATTTGATATAGGTACAACTATAGTAGGTGGCGTACCTTCGGGAGAAGGTCTGCAAACCTTTAACATTAGCGGTAACGCAGCTAACAACAATGGCGTTAACCTAGACTGGTTGTCGTATTACTTCCCAGTAGGCGATGCGGCTCGAGTTTACATTGCAGCTACCGGCGGTATTTGGAGTGATGTTGCCTCTACCGCTAACCCATACTTTGAAGATTATGACGGCGGCAATGGCGCCTTGTCTACCTTTGCTTCGGAAAACCCCATTTTCCGAATTGGTGGCGGCGCTGGTGCGGCGATAAACTTTGGCTTTGGCAACAAGCGTACCTTCTTGCTACCAAGCTCGGTGACTATTGGTTACCTAGGGTCTGAACCAAACAATCCTGGTTTGGGTTCGGGAATCTTCAACGGTAACTACGCGGCCTTAGGACAGTTAAACTTTAACTTAGGCGATCGCCTCGCGTTAGCTGCAACCTACGTCCACGGCTATCACGGTGCGGGTAGTGCTTTGTTTGACGCCGGCGGAACCCTAGGTGCAAACGTTCCTGTAGTAGGAACCTCTGCAGCCAATGCTTTGGGTTTAAATACTATCACGGGCGCTCGCAGTGCATCTTCTAGTAACTCCTACGGCTTATCGGCTGCCTTTAGAGCAAGTGATAAATTATCTATCAGCGGCTTTGTTTCTTACCACGACGTTACAGGCTTTGGTTCTAACGACGACTATGAAGCTTGGAGTTACGGTGCTGGAGTTGCTTTCCCCGACTTAGGAAAGAAAGGTAACGTACTAGGTATATTTGGTGGTGCTGAGCCTTATGCTCTGAACAGAATTCCAGGTGTGAGAGATGGCAGCATACCTTGGCACATTGAGGGTTTCTATAAATATCGTGTCAGCGATAATATCTCCATTACTCCTGGAATTATCTACCTGCTCAATCCCGGCCAAAATAGCAATAACGATGATGTAATCATCGGTACGGTTAGAACAACCTTTACCTTCTAGATATTAATCAGATAGAAGTCTGATATATTTCTCCCTACAGCCAGTAGGGAGATTTTTTCTGTTTGCACTGCAAAAAATAACAAACCCCACTGGTGAACCGGAGTATACTGGAAAAAGGGAAGAAGAATAAAAATTCTCTTTCCTTAGTTGTCAATACTTCTTTAACGTTGCCTGTGGAACTATCGTGTAAATCAGAATACGCAATTCTTGCTTTATTAGAACTGGCGATTCATTATCAAAACGGAGAACCGCTGCAAATTCGTCAGATTGCAGCACTGCAAAATATTCCTGACCGCTACTTAGAACAGCTGCTGGCCACCTTAAGACGTGGAGGTTTGGTGAAAAGTCAGCGTGGTTCAAAGGGTGGTTATTTGTTAGCGCGAGAACCTTGGAAAATAACTATTTTTGAGGTTTTGGGATGTGTGGAAGGCTTAGACAAGGTGCAAACCTGTGAAGAAGACACCAGACCTAGAACTGTAGACAGTGATGTTGTAGAAGAAATCTGGCAAGAAGCACGCCAGGCGGCAAACTCCGTTTTACAAAAATACACACTTGCCGATCTTTGCGAAAAACGAGAATCGCGGCGGCAGTTGAACATCATGTATTACATTTAGTGAGAGGAAGAACTCACAGGATGTGGCGCACAAGAGGAAGTAGGTTGGAAACTCCAACTTCTACCTGCCGCCTCGATTTTAATTACGTTTACCACTAACTAAGGAAAAAAAGAATGCGAATTGCTCGTGACATTACAGAACTGATCGGTCGTACACCTTTAGTACAGTTGAACCGTATTCCGCAAGCGGAAGGTTGTGTCGCCCAGATTGTGGTGAAATTGGAAAGCATGAATCCTGCATCCTCAGTGAAAGATCGCATTGGTGCGAGCATGATTAGCGCCGCGGAAAAGGAAGGGTTGATAGCTCCCGGTAAAACGGTGTTGGTGGAACCTACTTCTGGAAATACTGGTATTGCTTTGGCAATGGTCGCAGCGGCTAAAGGATATCATCTTATACTTACAATGCCAGAAACGATGAGTGCCGAACGACGGGCGATGTTGCGAGCTTACGGTGCGGAACTGGAATTGACTCCGGGAATAGAAGGTATGAGTGGTGCAATTCGGCGCGCTCAGGAGATTGTGGAGACAACGCCAAACGCATATATGCTGCAACAATTTCGTAACCCTGCCAATCCCCAGATTCACAAAGAAACAACAGCAGAGGAAATTTGGGAAGATACAGATGGCAAGGTAGATGCGATCGTTGCAGGTGTGGGTACGGGCGGTACTATTACTGGTGTTGCAGAGGTGATTAAAGCACGCAAACCGACTTTTAAAGCGATCGCTGTCGAACCAGCCAACAGTCCGGTATTATCGGGAGGGAAACCAGGTCCCCACAAAATCCAAGGTATCGGTGCTGGGTTTATTCCCCAGGTTTTGAAACTAGAATTAATTGATGAAGTGATTACCGTTACCGATGAGGAAGCGATCGCCTATGGTAGACGTTTGGCAAAAGAAGAAGGACTTTTATCCGGTATTTCTAGCGGCGCCGCCTTGTGTGCAGCAATTCGTGTAGCTCAACGTCCAGAAAATGAAGGGCGTTTAATTGTTATGATTCAGCCTAGTTTTGGAGAAAGGTATCTCAGTACACCATTGTTCCAAGATTTAGATCCGAGGGTAGCAGCTAACATCAGCTAACAATGCTAAATACTAATAACTATTACGAAACTTTGAAAGTCAGCCCTAACGCTAGCCAAGCTGAGATTAAACAAGCTTACCGCCGCTTGGTAAAGCAATACCATCCTGACAGCAATCGACAAATAGCAGACCGAGAGCACATTCTGCGTATTAATGCGGCTTATGAAGTACTAAAAGATACCAAAAGCCGTCAGAATTACGACCGACAGCTGCACAACCAGCACTCTCAAAACTCTCATTTCAACAGACAGCAGCGTAGTGCTGCTGCTGGACAGCGGTATCAAGCAACACGACAAACGGGAAGGGAAACCGATGCGGAAATTGCCCAATGTCTGCGTTTGGTCTATCAACCGGTGAATCGTTTTTTGCGCGGTATTCTTAACTCTTTGAGCACACAAATAGAGAAATTAGCAGCCGATCCCTTCGACAACGAATTGTTAGAGCAATTTCAGGAATATCTAAACACCTGCAAAAATAACCTCAAGCAAGCGCAAATTACTTTTCGCTCTCTGCCGAATCCCCCCAGTTTAGCAGCTGCTGCGGCTTGCCTTTACTATTGCCTCAATCAAATCGGTGATGGGCTAGAGGAATTAGAATATTTCCCTCTCAACTACGATGAAAGTTATTTACATACAGGACAAGAAATGTTCCGGATTGCCAAGAGATTGTACTGGGAAGCACAAGATTCCCTCGGGCGCGTGCGTTTAAAAATCACTTAGCAGGAAAACACGGCCTGTGACTGATACGCAAGCTAAAGATATACGCTTCCAAATTAGTTAAATTCTCTGGAAGAGCTGGCAAATCAGGCTGGATGAACAAAGATAGAAAAGCCACTTCCAAACCAGTCAAAAAAGGTCACCAGGCCAATTTACCTACTCGTATAGAAATTAGAAATGGTAAGCAGCTGGTACAGTAGGTATGTAAATCGAGCAGTTTAATTACCGCTGGAAAGGTTAAAATATTAAGAAATATTAAATTAACTTACCAGCGTACTCATGCAATGCATTGTCAATCGTCGCGCTCAGTTTTCGGCAAGTCATCGTTATTGGTTACCAGAATGGAGCGAAGCCGAAAATATTGAGAAATTTGGTACTTGCTCTCACTTTCCCGGACACGGTCATAATTATGTCTTATTTGTCTCCCTGATAGGGGAATTAGACAAATATGGCATGGTGCTGAACTTGTCAGATGTAAAGCAGATCGTTGAGCGAGAAGTCATCAGTCAACTAGACTTTTCTTACCTCAACGACGTGTGGGTAGAATTTCAACAAACTCTACCAACCACAGAGAATATTGCACGGGTGATTTGGCAGCGTTTAGCACCTTACTTACCTTTAGTCCGCGTACAGCTGTTTGAAAGTTCTGAACTTTGGGCAGATTATATGGGAAATGGAATGGAAGCTTATCTTACTATTAGTACTCACTTTAGCGCTGCTCATCGGCTGGCACATCCCGATTTGAGTGAGGAGAAGAACTTTGAAATTTACGGTAAGTGTGCGCGTCCTCACGGTCACGGGCATAATTACCACCTAGAGGTGACAGTAAGAGGGGAAATTGATTCCCGTACTGGCATGATTGTAGATTTAGGCGCGCTGAAGCAAGCGATCGCAGATTATGTTGTGGAGCCATTTGACCACACCTTCCTAAATAAAGATATTCCTTATTTTGCAGAAGTTGTTCCTACGGCTGAGAATATTGCGCTTTACATTAGTAATTTATTGCGATCGCCCATTCAAAAACTCGGAGCTTGGCTTTACAAAGTCAAATTAATTGAAAGTCCTAATAATTCTTGCGAAATCTACTGTACACAATCCAAGTCCAATTTAGACACAGATGCTGAGAATCAGTCAGTTTTAACAAGTCTTCTCTAAAAGAATATTATTGGCAAACGCGAGTGAAAAAATCTCAGAAATTTTGGGAAAAAACTCTCCCGGATCCTTAGTGGGTCTGGGTTTTTCCTTGTTTTCGTCATCCTTTGTTGTCAAATCTTGGCCAATTATACTATTTCTGCAAAAAATAGCTACAGCTGTTTGCAGCTTGTAGCCAGTACTTAAATACTTACTACAAACAGTGACGCATTTTTTGGCGATCGCTTTCCTGACCGTGCAGACGAGTCAATATATAAATACTAAACGGGTGGCGAGGCAAAGCGTGCTTGTATTTGACACCAAAGGCTTTATTTGGGCGAACTATTTTCGTAACTGACGGCGTGCTAAATTTCGCAAATAGCAGTATATTTTCCATGCTATTAATGCAAAAATCAAATTGAACAGCAAGCGACTAAATAAAAACCACAAAGTCTTACGGTCAAAAAGCTGTGACGGCTCTAAAAAAATAATACTTCTTAGCAAAAGAAATAATCCCAAAATGGCATTGCCACCCAACATGAGGATAAAAAATACTAAACCTCGCTTCCACATCCTTTGTAGGGACGTACGACCAAAGATAACAACGATAGGTACTTCTCTATTTACTTTTCGCAATAACTGTTCTAGTCGCCAAAACATCCATAATAAAAATGGAAACAAAGCGTAGCTGAGAAAAGAAATTGGTGCTGGATAACGCCATGCGTTAGATAAAACATTTACCAGGGCGTGACAAATTACAGAATTAAGCCATGCTGGCAAAATTTTTGGGCTAGATCGACGCGATGGAGTGCTGGTAGCGCCTGCAGTCATAGCTAAAGCATAGCCCCAGGGTGCTGAGAACAGGGTATGTACTGGGGTGCCGACGGCGCGGTCAAAAAAAGATGCGGTATCGTAGAAAAGATAAATCCAGTTTTCTTCAGCGGTAAATCCAAGTGTAACGGCGACGGTGAAAAGAAAAATCGTACTGGAGCGCAAGCGATACCTGCGTTGAAAATACCAGCTGGGAATCAGGACGGCTATGAACTTACAACCTTCTTCGATGGGACCTACCTCTAGCAGTTGACGCAGGGCGATACCTGCAAGAGTGCGTTTTATTGCTCTCCAAGCTGCTAAAGAATTCAATTGCGTTTCCACAATTCCTTCTACAGCGAGGGCAAAAAAACCCGATATCGCTCCGCAAAAGAAGAATAAAAGTAGCCGCAGCAAAGAGGGAGTCCAACAAAAGCGCCAATAATAGTAAATTAGAAGTGTAAGGGGAGGTGTTGCGGCTGCTATCCCCAGCGATAGGGAGAAATTAATCACTTACTCGCGCAACGATTGTGCGGTGACGGGGACTGTTGCAGGCGATGGTGGAAATTTGGAAACCTGCATCTTTAAGGGCCTGTTCGATATCCAAACTGAAATATTCGTCTAGGTAGGGTTCTGTGCTTTTGAGCAGCGTTAAAACGTAAGCAGGCATTTTTTTGTAAACTTCTGATTTGGGGTTCATATCCATGATTCCCAAATAGCCGCCCGGACGTAGCAAACGCCTTACTTCCGCAAAAATCTGGTGGGTTGCAGATTGAGGTAATTCGTGGCACATGAGGAAAATAGAGACTAAGTCAAAGCAGGCGTCTGGTAATCCAGTTGCTTCTGCTGCTGCGTGAAGCCAGTTGATGTGCTGGTGGTGTTGTTGGGAGCGATAGTTAGCAACAGCTAGGAAGTAGGGAGATAAATCTGCACCTGTGATTTGGGCATGGGGGTAAACTTGTTGTAGGGCAAAAGTACTCATACCCACGCTGCAGCCCAAGTCTAGGATATCTTGCGGTGGTGGAGAAACGTATTGTTTGAGGATGTGGTGATAGCTTTGACGCAATTTCAGATCGCCTTGTGCTCCAGCATCAGGCCAGATACCAGCATGAACGGCGTAAGCTGCAACTTCGACTTCAAAGGCTGCATCCCAGCTGAGATTTCCTTTTTCGTAGGCGTGGAATGAGGTGAGGTAGTAGTCTGGGTAGCAAAGCTGGGGATTTTGTACTTTTGTGAGTTCGCTTTCCCAATCGTGCGATCGCAGCTGTTGCACTTGTTTTCTCCAGGGTACCCCTATTTTCTCTGCGCGTTCGATCATCATTTGCCGGGCTTGGTGTCTGGCGAGGTTGTACAGTGGTTTGATGGCCAGTATTTTGTTTATCAAGCGCGATCCCAATGTGGAAGTGTGATTGCAAGCCGTATTCATGAGTAAAGTTGTTTTGGTAGTTTGCCTGCTTTTGCCATAAAGACCTGTTTATTTGAATGATAATGCTTTCTGGGAGCGATTTTTGTCTGTTTAGCGGTTGTTGCCAGTTTCAAACTGTTGCGGCTTGAGAAAGGCGATCGCTTACCCCTGTCCCTACCGTTATAATTGTTACTTTTCCCTGACAACTCACAATAAAAATTCTAAAAAAACCACAACTTGGAAAAGTTTTTCTTCAAAAATATTTCATATGAGCAAAATGGCAACCTATCCTCAGCTATCCACCAAGAAAAATTCCGGATAGTAAAAAGCACTCTTCCCGGAAGGATATGTATCAAATCATGCATCAACACAACCGTTCGGGATAGGAAAGGAAACAGGTGTGATGCAGTAATATGTTAGGTTTTTCCTTAACTAAAATTTATTTTCAAGTTATCAGGATCAGAAGGTAAGAATGTCTCGTTATTCTCTAGATACAGAAAACAACCGCTACAAATCTTTTGTACTACCAGGTGCAAAACCGCACTACAACCCGGATCGTCCCGGACAGGTCAAGCACATCTTTCTCGATCTCAACTTAGATATTCCCAATCAAAGTCTTTGGGGTAAATGCACCATCACTTTATTACCAATTCGTAATGGTATTGACCGTTTAACGCTGGATGCTGTGAATTTAAATATCCAGTCGGTAGAGGTGGATGGAGAAGGGCAAAAATTTGAATACGATGGAGAAAAACTTTCAATCCAGCTGAGTTCATCTACCCAAGCAGACAAGTTGATGGCGATCGCGATCGCCTACTCGGTGGAAAAACCGCAGCGGGGAATTTATTTTATTCAACCAGATAAATACTATCCCAACAAACCCACCCAGGTTTGGACGCAGGGAGAAGATGAAGATTCGCGCTTTTGGTTTCCTTGTTTTGACTACCCGGGACAGCTGTCCACTTCCGAAATTCGCGTTCGCGTTCCCAAACCTTTAATTGCAATTTCCAACGGCGAACTCATTGCCACTGAAGAAGAAGACAATCACAAAGTATATCACTGGTTGCAACAGCAAGTTCATCCTACCTACTTAATGACACTAGCAGTAGGTGATTTTGCGGAGATCCGCGAGGAATGGAATGGCAAACCCGTACTGTATTACGTAGAAAAAGGAAGGGAAGCAGACGCTAGGCGAAGTATGGGTAAAACCCCGCGCATGATGGCATTTCTCAGTGAAAAATATGGTTATCCCTATGCGTATCCAAAGTACGCGCAAGTGTGCGTAGATGATTTTATCTTTGGTGGGATGGAAAATACCTCCACCACACTGTTGACCGACAGATGTTTGTTAGATGAAAAAGCAGCACTAGACAATCGCAATACAGAAAGTTTAGTTGTCCACGAATTAGCACACCAGTGGTTTGGCGATTTGGTGGTGATAAAACATTGGTCTCATGCTTGGATCAAGGAAGGAATGGCTTCCTATTCAGAAGTAATGTGGACGGAGCACGAATACGGTGCAGATGAAGCAGCTTACTACCGCTTGCTGGAAGCTCGCAGTTACATAGCAGAAGATAGCAATCGCTACCGTCGCCCCATGGTCACCCACGTTTACCGAGAAGCTATAGAGCTTTATGACCGTCACATCTACGAAAAAGGATCTTGCGTTTATCACATGATCCGCGCTGAATTGGGGGAAGAATTGTTTTGGAAAGCAGTGCAGACATTTGTGCGGGATAATGCCCACAACACCGTAGAAACCGTAGACTTGCTGCGAGCAATTGAAAAGGCCACCGGACGCAATTTGCTGTTTCTGTTCGACCAGTACGTTTATCGTGGCGGTCATCCTGATTTGAAAGTAGCTTATTGTTGGGATGGAGATGCTAACCTGGCAAAGGTAACGGTGACTCAAACTCAAGCGAAATCGGATGGAAATAGCAGTGACAATTATTTATTTGACTTGCGAATTCCCATTGGTTTTGGCTATACCAACCCAGGGTCAACAAACAAGTCTGATTTGAAAATTTTCAAAGTGCGCCTTTGCGAACGGGAACAAAGTTTTTACTTTCCTTTAGAAGCAAAACCAGACTTTGTCAGCTTTGATGTTGGCAATAATTTTTTGAAAACTGTTTGTTTAGAATATCCAATACCAGAGTTGAAAGCACAGCTGGAGTTTGACCCCGACCCGATATCGCGTATTTACGCTGCGGAAGCTTTGGCGAAAAAAGGAAGTTTAGAAGCTCTCAAAGCTTTAGCAACGGCGCTGCAAAAAGACAGTTTTTGGGGCGTGCGCGTGGAAGTGGCAAAACAACTGGCAGAAATTAAGTTGGATATGGCTTTTGATGCTTTGAGAGCAGGATTAAAGGATGAAAATTCCTATGTGCGGCGAGCTACAGTCCAAGCGCTAGGGAAAATAAAGACCGATGCTAGCTATGAAGCTGTTAAAGAAATTGTCCAAAAAGGAGATGCCAGCTATTATGTAGAAGCAGAAGCTGCCAGTGCTGTTGGGAGCATAGTCGCTGTTAATGTGGAAGACAAATCCAAACAAGACGAAGCGGTCAAACTGCTGCAAACTGTTCTAGAACAAAAAGCTGGTTGGAATGAAGTGGTGCGCAGTGGCGCGATCGCCGGTTTAGCGGAACTGAAAACCAATCAAGCAGCTTTAAATGTCATTTTGGAATACACTCGATTGGGTATACCGCAACCTTTGCGTTTGGCAGCTATTCGTGCTTTAGGTAAAATATCTGTAGGGCAAAATCCGGCCAATTTAGAGGTCATTTTAGAACGTCTAGGCGAAGTTGCTAAGGAAACATTCTTTTTAACCCAAATGGCGGTAGTTGCAGCTTTAGGGCAAATGGAAACACCCAAGGCGATCGCCATTTTGCAGTCTGTTAGAGATCGAACCTCTGACGGACGTGTCCGTCGCTACGCAGAAGAAGAAATCGCCAAAGTGCAAAAAAATATCGGTACGGAAAACGCAGTTAAACAATTGCGCGACGAACTCGAACAACTCAAGCAGCAAAATCAAGAACTAAAAAGCCGTCTGGAGAGTTTAGAAGCAAAATCGAAGTAGCAAGCAAGGAAGGGGACTACCCCTTTCCTTCTATCCTCTCACCAATTGCATTAGCTGCTCAATCATGGCTCGATATTGCTCAACACCACCACTAGCACGGACAATCAAAATTCCACCTTCTAAAACAGAGAAGATCAACTTAGCCATTGCTTCTACATCACCAGGAAACCTAAACACTCCTGCATTGCGACCTTCATTGAGAATTATGACTAATTTTTCTTCGTTGTCACGGTAGAATGCTACAACGCGTTCGACTAATGGATTTTTCAAGGTTGCCAGCTCCGCGCCAAGCATTCCGCACAAACAAACTTTGTCGTGGTTGCCACCATTGAGGGTTGCTTCAAAAACTCCGCAATAACGACGCAGTTTCTCATCTGCTGAAACAGGCAGAGCAATAATATTGTCCACCGATTGGAGAAAGTAAGCACTATATCTGTCAACTAAAGTGGCAACTAAATCATCCTTCTTGGGAAAGTGGTGGTGTATGCTTGCTTTGCGAATCCCAACTGCAATGCTGATGTCTTGGTAACTGATCGCATTTACGCCCAAACGTTGGATTAGTTCCTGGGCCGCATCGAGAATTTGAGTGCGAGTATCTTTCAAATTCATCCCTTTATTCTACTAGTAGGTAGATAAGGCACTAGGGTCTCATACCCTTCATCTGGTAACTAACAATCGCGGCTATACCTACAAACAAAATTCACCTGGATAACTTCAAAGCCATAGGAACTTTCTTTGTAATACTAACTTGCGGTCAGATAGTATGCCAAGCACAGCAATTGCCAAACTTGAGCCAAGTCAACAATCAAAGGACATAATTTTTCTGAAAAAATAGCAAACAGCTGCTTCACAACCATTCAAAGGAAGAATTTCTCAAAATTTCTAGGCTATCACCTCAAGTCTCAATCACAAGCTGGAATTTTTGGACATGGAAAGCAGTGGTGGAAGTTTAGCTGCTGGTTTGCTAGCATTTTCTGGATAGCTAGCAGCTAGTTTTGAGTATGAGAGGACTGTGGCTGGAAAACAAGCAATTGCAATTGCTCAGCGAGCTTCCCGTTCCCGAACCACCACCAGGGGAAGCGTTGATCAAGGTTTTGCGTGCTGGTATTTGCAATACTGATTTGGAACTGGTCCGGGGTTATTACCCCTATACTGGTATTTTAGGCCACGAATTTGTCGGCGTTGTCGAGAAAGGACCAGAGCATCTGCTCCACCGCCGCGTGGTTGGAGAAATTAATGCTGTTTGCGGACGGTGTCGTTTTTGTCGCCGCGGTAACTCTACTCACTGTGAAAACCGCACGGTTCTTGGCATTGTTAATCGTCACGGAGCTTTTGCCGACTATCTTTGTTTGCCCGTAGAGAATCTGCATGCCGTACCCGAGTGCCTGCCTCTGGAAGTAGCAACGTTTACCGAGCCGGTGGCGGCCGCACTGGAAATTCAGCAGCAAGTGAAGTTACATCCAGATGATAAAGTGGTTGTAGTTGGAGATGGGAAATTAGGTCAATTAGTGGCACAAACCCTTGCCTTAGTTGGTTGCGACCTTTTAGTGGTGGGGCGTCATGGCAGGAAACTAGCTCGTTTGGAGGCGCGGGGTATAAAAGCTGGTTTTGCGGATCTGGTAACAGAAAAAACTTTCGATATTTCCGTAGAATGCACGGGTAATGCTGAGGGATTTGCGATCGCTCGCCGTGCCTTGCGCCCCCGCGGTACACTAGTGCTCAAAAGCACCTATGCTGGGAATCTTACTTTAGATGCTTCTTCACTGGTGGTAGATGAAATCACTTTGATCGGTTCTCGTTGCGGTCCATTCCCGCCAGCGCTGGAACTGCTGACACAAGGAAAAGTAGAAGTACAGTCCTTGATTGATGCTACCTATCCTCTCGAGGAAGGAGTAGCAGCTTTTACCCACGCTCAAACTAAGGGCGCGTTAAAGGTTTTGTTAGAAATTAGTAATTAGTGGCAATCCATCAATTGCACTTTTGCTACCTGCTTTTTTGCACTCAGCTAATAAAACATGCTATTTGTTTTCGCCTGATAATCTAAACAATGTATTGCTGCTTCTGTATTAGCAATGTAAGGATGGACAGTGCATTTGAGACGAGGATCGGCGGTAAAATACTGGCAGCCAGGACAGGGAATTTGATGCATTTGCTTTGCTGTTTTGACACTATCACGTGCTGCCGACCACAGGCTCCAAGCGAAGAGAATAGTTAATATCCAGGCGCTCAAAAAGCAAAGAGGAACTAAAAATTGTGGCATTGCATGCAACAGTAGTATGTAAGACACGGTATTTATTTTACAAATTTATCCAAAATTTGAGTGAGGAATGAGAAATTGTGAAGCAGGTTACCCCGACTCTAATTACTTGAAATTTCCCTTCCTCACTTTTTGATGGTCGAAGTATTGATTAAATACCAGCATGACCAATTGCTAAACCGGTAACAAGCATTCCCAAGACCAAGAAAGGTTGGGCGCTAGCTTGGTATTTAACGTCATTTTTGAGGGGATCGCGCAGAAAATACATATCCTGGAAAGTGATTTGGGGGAGGATTAGCAGTGCGAGAATTGCGGCGTACAAATTTTCATGAATGTAAATTAAATAAGCAACGATCGCCGCTTGAAATACATCAATCATAATGACACAGATCCAGGCGGCGGTGGTGACGCCAAACATTACGGGTAGTGATTTTAATCCGAGCTTGCGATCGCCTTCTATACTTTTAAAGTCATTGACAACAGCAATTCCCAATCCAGCCAAGCTGTAAATCATAGTTAGAACTACTATTTTCCAATTTAGTTCTCCAAATAAAGCATGACCGGTACACCAAGGTAAGGCGATGTAGCTAGCTCCTAAAGCGTAGTTACCCAACCAACCGTTTTGTTTGAGTTTTATTGGAGGTGCGGAATAAATATATGCCATTAAGGAACCAAAGACAGCGAGTGTGGTAATTGTTGGAAATTGATGGTTTGCCCAAAGGTCTAAAGCAAATGCCAAAAGAATGCCAGTAACAAGTAGTACTGCTATTTGTGTAATTACTTGGGGAATAGAGATAGCTCCAGAAGGAATCGGGCGGTAGGGTTCGTTAATGGCATCAATTTCGCGATCGTAGTAGTCGTTGAGGGTCTGGGTATAGCCTGTCATCAACGGTCCTGCTAACAACATGCATGCTGCCAGCTTCAATATATTTTCCAGTGTCCAGGTAAAATGACCGGAAGAAGCTGCACCACAGATAACACCCCACATCAAAGGAATCCAGGTAATGGGTTTCATCAGTTGCAGGCGAATTTTCCAAATGGATGTTTCTCCAGCTGCTGCACCTTTCATGCCCAAAATTTGCCTGGTTTTGGCAGTGCGATCCAAAGCGGCTTTTGCTTCGGAAGTGGGGGTTGGTGAGGAAGCAATCTCAGGTGTATCGGAATTGGATGTAATGGGAGTCAAATCAGACATAGGGCGTATTTTTTGCAGATTAACAGCTAATGGTTAACGGCTAATCGCACGGCTAGCAATTAGCTATTAGCCATTAGCCTAGTCTTAAAATGAGATAATGAGATAATTATTTTGAAACTTAGCTCCGGCAACAGGTTTGCCACTCAAGGCAGGAGGAAGGAATATGTTTCGTCTTTGGTCTCCTGCTTCGACGGTGACTTCTGGTCCATACTGGGTAAGCTTGACTTGTTTTTTGTCAAATCCAGGTAAAAATAAGCGCACTTTTCGTTCATGAACGTCAATTTCAATGGGTTTGGGAGCTTGTAGTGCTTGTGCGACAAAGTTGGGTAAAGAATCAATCAGGGTTTGCCACTCATCGGTTTTGACGTGGGGAACGACGCTTACAGGTAAGGGAGTAAATTCCTCTGATAAGTTCAGACTGGTGCCAGAAGATACATAAATTACGCCGCCTACGGTTAAACCTACTTGTTGAGCACTTCCCCAAAGGTAGCGAGCAGAGGCAATTTCAACCGGGTCTGCTGTTGTGACTAAAAAAGCAGCTACGTGTCTGGGATCGGCAAGGGCCGCTTTTCCTTTATCTAGAAAGTTATTAATTTGGTTTGTAGGTTGAGCAAAATTATCTGCCGTCCAGTTAATGTTGAAAAAAGTGCTAACAAGCGGTTGAATGAAGGGCGATTCGGAAATTGCTTTCCCCAGTTCGGAGTTGACAAATAATTGTCGAAATCGCCGTATGTACCAGCTGAGATATTCTGGCATCCCAAACATCCGCAAAGTGGAAGTGTCGCCACTGCCATCGTAGACGATCGCGTCGTAGTTGCCGCTTTCGTAGTATTCGCGAATAGCGTTCAAAATCAAGGCGCTATCCATTCCTGGTAAAACGGATAGTTCTTGTCCGTAAATTTCTTTGAGGATGGGAGTTCGCAGATATTGAGCTTCTAGTTTTTTGACGTCTTCCCAGCTTCTTTCTAGGAGTACGGATGCTTGTAATTGTACGACTTGTAAATTAGCAGCAATTTCCTGGGGTTCGGTAGCGATGGGGATACCCAGGAGAATTTGTAATGCTGGTTCTGCGCTTCCAGCTAAAAGTACGCGCTTTCCTTGGCTTGCCATTAGCTTAGCAGCGGCGATCGCTACTTGAGTGCGAACAGTGCTGCCTTTGCCCAAAAATGTCAATATCAGGGCCATTACTTGATTCCTAATTTCTTTCCGCTGATTTTTGTCAACTCCAACTTAGCATTGAGCTTTTTTTATTGACTTGTGTTTAGAGGTGGAGCAATCAGCGGACAGTGCCGCCGATGACTTCTTTTTCCTTACTGTACTACTTTGAGTTCGTCTTCAAAAAACCAGGTGGCAAAATTATCATCAAACTTTACCACTACTCCAACGCCGCTACCATCGGTCATTTTGTAGCCTTCGACGATACCGACTTGTCCTAGTCTTTGAGCTATGAAATGGGGTACGCGATCGCGCAAACGATAAACTTTAACTTTTTGTCCGATTTCCATGCCTGATTACAATACAATCATCCAAAACTCAGTGTACCGGAATCCGGTGCCTAGGGGGAGATGAGTTAATTAAAGATAGGGGCAAAACAATAACAAGATTTTCTCACAAACTCCCATGGCAATCACGCAGACAGCGAACAAGCGATCGCAACAGTTGACAGAGTCGATCAAATTACCAGCCAACCCTTCCTAATTCTTGGTCTATTATCAAATTCAGAAATTTTCCTTTTTTCTATAAATTTTATTTTTTGCCCATGGCAGTTCAATCAAATAGTAACTTACAGATGCTAATACTATGGAAGTCAATAAAGTTGCTGTTAGTCTCTGATAAAATGCCTCTAGGGGAATTGGAGATGTAAATATAGGAGTAAACTTCTCAATAATTGGAACATGCCAAATATATATACCATAGGATAAATTCCCGAATACTTCTAAAATCCTGAGAGGATTTTTGAGAACAGCATTGAACGATAACTTTTCATTTTTCACCCAAGTATGATATTCAGAATATTCCCAGACAAAAATCAAAAAGGAAACAACCATTGCCGTTACTACAGGCCAAATAAAAATAGTTGTAGTTGTCCGAAAACCTTTGCCCAAACGTTCTGGAGAATTAAATAATTCTTGATGGTATAAGTGATGTGCTGTGAATAAATAAAGTAGAAACATTAAAATAAAGGCAAATTTTTGAATTCTTTTCCAATCCCAACCTCCTTGATGATCTATATTTTTATCCTTGAGTAAGGCATTGACTAAAAACCCACATAAAAATAAATCTAAGTTATTCCAAAGAGGAGCATACCAGTATTTAAAAGCATAGTAGAAAATATTAGTAATTTCGTTTTTCAGAGTTAGCCAGCATATGCCACGAATAATAGATACAAGCAAAACTATGAAAAAAAATGCCCAAACCACTTGTCTCTTTTTCCTCAAACGATGTCGCAAGCAGCTATAAATAAAAGGCACTAGCACATAAAATTGAACTTCTGTTGAAAGTGACCACAAAGCACCATTAAAATTTAATTTTGACTGCAGTGGAGGAGAACCATGGTACGTAAACGTGCATATCCTAATTAAGTAACCCCAATTTTCAATTTTCAGTAACTCTGGATAAACAAATACAGTTAAAAATAACACAGCAAAATAGTAAAGGGGAAAAATTCTCAAAGCACGATTGTGCCAGAAGTTGATTGCTCCCGATATATCATTAGTGTAGCGCTCGGTATAAAAAGCTTTTCCCATCAAATATCCAGATAAAACAAAAAAAATCCAAACAGCTACCAATCCATGACTAAAAAATAGCCAGCTCAAATCGTAACCGCGATAAAAAATTGCATTTCGAGGAGGAGCGCAATGAAAAATTACTACCATAAAACAGGCAAATCCACGCAGAGCAAGCAATGGATCCAAACAGTTACGATGGTCGACTGATGGCTGAAAAGCAAAAGATAACCGATTACCCATCGATAATTTCCATCTGCGGTGCACGAGTTTTATTTTATACAAAAAAATTACTGTTTCAGGTAAGCTTGTGATGAAAAATTTTAGAGACGAGCAGCCAAATTTTAGTTCGTTAGTATACAAAATCTCAAAAGAGCGCGAACTTCCTCGATAAGGTTTTAGTATTCCTATTTTTTCTTCGCTCAACACCAATTGAACTGACGTGAAAATGAATCACAATAATTGACTAGAAACTTCAATATCAAATCTAAATTTTCTTTTTAATTTTCAACTCCAACACGGCAAAGCACTCTCTAGAGAGATGGGAAGATATTAAAGCTGGGAGTAGAAAGTATAAATATTTGCAAGGTTTGTGCCAAGTTAAAACAGTTAGCTGCTGATTTATTGTATAATGCCGGAAATAAATTTTATGAAACTCTTTTCCTTGGGCGTTGATTTTGGCAAACTAAGGAACTTCTTTACCAAGTCAGCTTGAGTTGCAGAAATTGCCAGTGTAGGTTGTGAGAGAGGAAACAAAAATTGTGCGAACAATACAAGGAGTGCTCCGTACAGCAGGTAGGTTAACGCGCTACTTACCGATCAAGCAGCAGTGGCGAGCAAAATTTGATTTGCTAAGAACCCTTGTACGGCGAGATTTAGAGGCGCGTTACAAAGGTTCGGTACTGGGTAATTTCTGGCCTTTGTTAAATCAGTTGTCACAGCTGTTGATTTTCACTTACGTTTTTTCAATAGTTTTAAAGGTAAAACTAAGTCTAAAGAACTTACCAGAAAATAATTTTACCTTTGGTTTGTGGCTATTTGCTGGATTGCTACCTTGGATTGCATTTAGTAGCGGTTTAATTCAAGCTGCAAATTCAGTAGTAGCACAGCCTAATTTAGTTAAAAAAGTAGTATTTCCCCTGGCTTTGTTGCCTCTGGTGCCTATTTTATCAACTTTTATTGAAAGTTCTTTTGGTTTAATGGCGTTGATTTTTTTTGTCGCCATTACTTCTCATACTTTACATCCAACCTTGGCTCTTTTACCGTTAGTGTGGCTAACGCAACTACTTTTTACTTCAGGACTGGGATATCTAGCAGCAGGATTAACGGTCTTTTTACGAGATATTCCGCAAACACTAGCTGTTGTCTTAAACATTTGGTTATACTTAGCACCTATTGTTTACCCAGCATCGGCGATTCCAGAAACTTGGCGTGGTTGGGTATTTTGGTTGCATCCTATAGGTACGATCGCTGAAGTTTATCGCGACATAATTTTAGAAGGACAAGTAAAGCATTGGGGCGAATGGGGAATTGCCTTACTAGTATCCACAATTATTTTTTATTGTGGTTTTTGGGTATACAAGCGTTTGCGTCCAGCTTTTGCTGATGTTTTATAAGTAGTGTGGCTGCAATTGACTTTCAAACAGAGACAGATAAAGTGTGGTGGTATGGGCGAGATAGTAATTTCACTCCAGAATATCTCAAAATGCTACAGGCGTTATGCTCATCCAGCGGACAGACTTAAGGAAATTTTACTACCTGGAAAAAGCCGAGCGCAGGAGTTTTGGGCGTTGCGAGATATTAATCTTGAGATTGCCAAAGGAGAAACCGTAGGAATTATAGGCCAAAACGGTTCTGGGAAAAGTACGTTACTGCAAATTATAGCAGGAACTCTGACACCAACTACAGGTCAGGTGCATGTTAAAGGTCGGGTGTCAGCGTTGCTAGAACTGGGTAGCGGGTTTAATCCAGAATTTACAGGACGGCAAAATGTATTTTTTAACGGGCAAATTTTAGGTTTAAGCAGGGAAGAAATAGAAGCTAAGTTTGATGAAATAGCGAGTTTTGCTGAAATTGGCAGTTTTATTGACGAGCCTGTTAAAACCTATTCTAGTGGCATGTTTGTGCGCTTGGCATTTTCAGTGGCAATTAATGTTAATCCGGAGATTTTAATTGTAGATGAATCTTTGGCGGTAGGAGATGGCGTTTTCGTACATCGTTGTATGGCAAAAATTAGAGATTTTCAGGATGTTGGTGGGACAATTTTATTTGTCTCTCATGATGTAGGAGCAGTTTCTCGTCTTTGTTCCGAAGCAATTTGGATTAATCAAGGTCTGATTGTAGATCGTGGAAAACCTGCTGAGGTGTGCAAACATTATCAAGCTTGGATTCACGAAGAAGTAAATAAAAGAACTGCCATGCACATCAATAAAGCGGAGCATGTTTCGCCGCATTTAAATGAAGAAAAAATAGATGTTAGTCAAATTACTATTAAAGAAATAAATCCTTTTACTAAAAAACCATACATGGCGTTTTCTGGATATGAAAGATTTGGTACGGGGCGTGCAGAAATTGAATCTGTACGTTTGGTTGGAGTAGATGAAAAGCCAATTACATTAGTTTATCCAGGTGATATCGTCAAAGTCAGAGTTACTACATTCAGACATGATAAAGTTAGAAAACCTAACGTTGGTATTGCTCTTCTTGATAGATTGCGCACTGTTTTGTCAGGATGGAGTACAGAAAGGATAGATAAAAATTTTGCTAGTTATTGGTTGTCTAAATCAGAAATAGGAAGAGCCACTGTAGAATTTGAGTTTATTTGGCCTTATTTAGCAGGAGGAAATTATGCTTTTGATATAGCATTTGGAGATGGTCCTCACGAAAATCTAGAGATGCTGGATTGGATACAAAATGCAATTAGCATACAAGCTGCAGTCAATGATTTAGTAGACGGATTGTTTCAAGTTTCTGGTAGAAAGGTAACCCTCATTGAGAGTGAAGATGCAGTATGTTTAAAGTCTTAAAAAGCTATTTCAAAAATCAATTGAAAGCAGGAATAAATTGGTATATAGAAAAACATCTCAGCCAATATATAAATGAATATATATCTCAAAGATATTTACACGAGCAGATAAAAAATGTAGTTCTCAATCAATATCTAGTTTTTGGAGACCCCAATCGACTCCAATTATCAAAAACTTGCGTTGTTAATAATGCTTTGTTTAATTTATCCTCTGGAAACATATATATTGGGGAATATGTATTTTTTGGTCATAATGTTAGTTTGATAACAGGGAGCCACGATTATCATAAATTTGGCAAGGAGAGAATGGCTAGTTTCCCCAAGGAAGGAAATGACATTATCGTTGAGGAAGGTGCATGGATAGCAAGTAATGTAACAGTTCTCGGGCCGTGTAAAATTGGCAAACATTCTGTAGTAGCTGCTGGCGCAGTTGTTAAAGATGATGTCCCTAGCTATCATGTAGTAGCTGGCGTTCCAGCCAAAACTGTAAAAAAGATAGAAAATGAATAGCAGATGATGGAATCAAATCAACCAGAAGTTAATGTTGATGAATTAATGCAGAAAATAAGAGAGGATGTAATTAAACGCCAAAATCAAACTTATCAAACAAAAGTTACTAATTCTAATATTGATACTCCCAAAATCAATTGGACCATGAATCTAATTGAAGGGTTGCTCAAAAATGCAGAGTCTCGAGCTGTTGCCCGAACGAAATGGCCTGATAATTTGAATAGATTTCCTTTTAATTTGAGTCGGGGATTGCAAAAACTTCTGCTGAAAATATTAAATTTTATATTTAAAGACCAGCGAGAAGTAAACTTCAATGTTATTAGTGCGTTAAAAGAGTCTGTAGCACTGAATCGAGTGTTAATTGCACAACTAGAAACTTTGCGATCGCAGCTGGATGAGTACAGAAGTGTTGCAGAAACTCAGATGCAAAGACTAAACGAGCATCTAAATATTGCGGACACTCAGCTGCAAAGACTATATGAGCGTTTGAGTAATTTAGATGAATACAAAAGTGCTATCGATCGCCGCGTGGAAGAGCTACACGAACGCTCTTGTCTTGTCAGCAACAACATCCAAGAAGTAGAGGCTAAATTTAATAACATCGTTACTGAAACGAATAACTCGATCGTTACCGTAAAACAGCGCGTGGATGCGATCGCCAATCAAATGCAAAAAGAAGACAGTTATCTTAAAAACGATCTCATCCAGCAGAAACGTTTAATAACTTTGTTTTTGGAACAAGCGCGACAAAGGTTACCTGAATTTTTTAATCAACAACAGCTACAAACTTTTGTTCAAGAAGAACAACATTCCCTAGATGCATTGTATGCTGCATTTGAAGAGGAATTTCGAGGTAGTCGAGAGCTGATCCTCAACAGATTAAAAGTTTACTTACCTATAATTGCCCAAGCCAAAATTGGTACATCGGATACACCTATTTTAGATGTTGGGTGCGGACGTGGTGAATGGCTAGAATTATTGCGGGAATGTGGTTATACAGCGCGAGGTATAGATATTAACAGAGTAATGCTAGAACAATGTCGCATCAAAGGACTAGAAGTGATAGAAGCAGATGCAATTACATATTTACAATCTTTACCAGATGTTAGTTTAGGAGGAGTTACTGGCTTTCATATTATTGAACATTTGCCATTTGAAGCATTAATAAAATTATTGGTTGAAACAGCAAGAGTAATCAAGCCGGGCGGATTAGTAATTTTTGAAACCCCAAATCCGGAAAATATTATCGTAGGTTCGTGCAATTTTTATTCCGATCCAACTCATCGAAATCCCTTATTTCCACCAACTGTTAAATTTCTCATGGAACAACATGGTTTTGTCAATGTGGAAATTCTGCGTTGGCGTGAATTTCGCATAGAAGATAACTTGAAATTCCTGGAAGCAGATCACTTTTTGGCGCCAACAATTAACCCGATATTAGAAATAATTAAATCTAGCTTTTTTGCAGCACCAGATTTTGCAGTTATCGGTTACAAAGCTTAATGGAAAATATTCCAATTACATTCGTAACTCCTTGGTACGGTTATTTTGCAGGAGGAGCAGAAGTAGCGGCTAGATCGCTGGCGGAACAATTAGTAAAAAGAGGCTTTTCTGTAGAGGTTTTAACAACATGTTGCCGCTCTCCGTTCGAAAATTGGTGGTATAACACATTGCCTGCAGGCGTTGAAGAAATTAATGGCGCGATCGTGCGACGTTTTCCCGTAAACGAGCAGGGAGAAAACCTTTATCATGAAGCTAATTATCGAGTAATTAACAAAATGGAGGTAGGAGAAAAATATCAGCGTCAATTCGTTCAATACAGCATTAATAGCCAAGCTTTAATTGATTATGCTTCTACCTGTGCCAAAGAACATTTAGTAATTGCTATACCTTACATTCATGGTTTGACTTATTCTTTGGTAAAAGCATTAGGCGGACAAGCTAGTATTATACCGTGCTTTCATAACGAACCCCAGCTCCAATGGATCACCACAGCAGAAATGATGGCTTTAAGCCGAAAGATTTTCTTTTTAACCGAAGCAGAAAAAACACTAGCTATTAGACAATTTGGTCGCTTAGTTGGTCGCAGAATCGTAGAAAGTAATGTTATAGGACTTGGAGTAGAATTATCTGCTCAAATTCAAAAGTTAATAGACCAAAAAGATAGCGATTTTGCTAAAAAGGCGAAATTAAAGTATAATCTACCAGAGAAATTTTTTGTATATGTTGGTCGTAAAGATATCGGCAAAAACATCTTGACTTTAATCAATTACTTCCAGGAGTATTTGGTCAATGGGGGCGAAGCAAGTCTGGTTTTTTTAGGAGGAGGTGATGCTCAGCTTATACCTGGAAGTAAGGAATTTATTGACTTGGGATTTTTGCCGGAGGAAGATAAATACTTAATTATTTCCCAAGCACAGGGTTTGATTAACTTATCTTTGAATGAAAGTTTTTCGCTGGTACTTATGGAAGCATGGCTTTGTGAAGTACCGGTGATTGTTCATCGGGAATGTGAAGTAACTACCGGACACTGCTTAAATAGCCAAGGAGGTATACCAATTTCATCTCTAGAAGAATTTCAAGTAGCTTTGAAAATATTGAGTAACGAAAATACTAATAAGATTTTAGCTAAACGTGGTAAACGTTACGTGCGATCAAATTATTCTTGGGATGCTGTCATCGATCGTTTTTTAAGGAGTGCGTATCAAGAATGAGATTTTTAATTGATGGTCAAACATTATCGACGCCAGAAATTAATCGCGGTATTGGTGTAGTTTTTAAGCAGATATGTGAAGAATTGGTACTCAAGGATATTAGCAAAGAATGGTTTATTACTGTCCGCGATCGCTCAGATTTAAAGCATTTTAGTCAACCAGTGCAAAAACGGTTAATACCTATTACAATCGCCGCATCTTTGCATCAAGATGGATATGCTAACCAAACCAAACATTACAGTCAATTACTAAATCAGGTAGTCACTGAATTCAAAATCGACGCTTACTGGGTTCCCAACCCGTTAATGTTAAATATTATATTACCTACACAATTAAAGAACACAACCATATTTGCAACCATACACGATCTGATTCCCTTGGTGATGGCTCCAGAGTATATCTGCAAATGGCCACAACATCTGCAAGCAGAGTATGAACACCGGATCGCCACGCTTCCAGGTTGGGTAGAAAAATTAATATTTGTTTCTGAAAGTACAAAAAATGATTTTGCCAAAATCGATTCTCGTGTTGTCTCTAAATCAGTAGTTATTCCTTCAGCTGTGGATCATACAAAGTTTTGGTCCTACATTTCACCCACGGATACATCTCGAGAACCTTATATTTTATTTACAGGTGGCTTCGATCCCAGAAAAAATATGCATGCAGCGCTGGAAGCTTTTTCGTATTTGCTGCAAGATAAGGATCTGGAATTTAAAAATCTGAAACTTTACGTAGTCTGTGCTTACAGCGAGCATGAAAAACAAAATTATGAAAATTTGGCAGCTAAACTAGGTGTTTTAGATAACCTTGTTCTTCCGGGGTACGTGGAGGAGGACGAGCTAGTTACCCTTTATCGCCAAGCTAGTGTTTTTTTCTTTCCTTCCCGCTACGAAGGTTTTGGACTACCCTTACTAGAAGCTTTGGCGTGCGGATTACCAGTGGTAACTACTAAAGTTTCCTCGATTCCAGAAATCGTCGGAGATTTAGCTTGCTATTGTTCGCCAGACGATCCCAAGGACATGGCTGTTGCTTTAAAGAAAGCTCTTAGCGATCGCGCTCACAATCGTGTCAGAAAACAAGATTATATCCAACATGCAAAAAAATTTACCTGGGCTAAAACCGGCGCCAGTTACTTTAAATTGTTTACTAATACTTTGGTTGACTTAAGCACCTCAAAAAAATTAAACTACTGCAAAATTGCTTATGTATCCCCTTGGCCTCCCCAACGCTCAGGTATAGCAAACTATAGTTACGAAATTGTCCGCTATTTAAAAGAATATGTAGATATTACTCTTTATATAGATAACGAACCAGAGTGTAGCATGGATAGCTTGGGATTACCGCTCAAGCATATTTCTGCGCTACCTAAAGACAAAGAAAAATACGACCTTATAGTCTATCACATCGGTAATAACAGCAAATTTCATAAAGAAATTTACCGAATTGCATGGCAATATCCCGGAATTGTGGTACTCCACGAGTTTAATATTCATCCTTTTCTAGCAGATGCGTTTTTAAATACTGAAGATGAATATTTATATGCAGATGCTTTAAAAGAGGGTTATGGAGAAGCAGGAGCATCTAGCTACGAAAATGTCAAATCTAAAAAAATTCACCCAGATATCTGGGAATTTCCTTTATGTCATGCTTTAATTAAGCGAAGTATCGCTACTATAGTCCACAGTCAGTGGGTAAAAAAGCAATTACAAGGAATTAACAACGTTTTTGTTGTTCCCCACGGTTCCAAAGATAAAAGCAATATAACAGTTAATAATTTTGATAACTCTATCCAAAAAAGCTTGAAAATTTCCGAACAGAAATTTACCATCGCCACTTTCGGTTTTGTTAACAGACTTAAGCGGATTCCGGAAATCTTACAAGCCATAAAGATTCTAGTTGAAAAAGGTTATCCCCTGCAATTTATTATAGCAGGTGAAATTCTCGATCCATCACTCAAAATACAAGAAAAAATTAACTCTCTGGGACTTTCGGAAAATACCATTGTCACTGGCTATCTTACTGACGAAGATTATGAAAGACTTTTGCAATTGAGCGATATTGTTTTAAACTTACGATACCCAAGCTTAGGAGAATCTTCGGGTGCTTTAATGACGGCTTTAGGACAAGGTAAAGCTTGTATTGTTAGTAATTATCAGCAATTTTCAGAATTTCCAGATTCTGTCTGCTGGAAAGTGGATATTGGTGATTTAGAAATCCCCCTATTAGTAGCCTATTTGGAAGAATTAATGCGAAACCCAGCAGCGAGAAAACAGCTAGGCAAAAACGCAGCTTTTTTTGCTGCTAATTATTCTTCTTATGAAGTTGCGGCTAAATTGTACAGTCTAGCGATTAGTAAAGTAATACCAAGCAATTGCGTGGCATGATTAATGTTAATAGTAATTAAATTTAGTTAATAAATATTATAAACTGCTGCATTGAGCGAAAATTTGATTTTATATCTACCTAGTGGTGTGGGAGATTGAAAAATGAAACTATCTGTAGTTATACCCTGCTATAACGAAATAGGAACCATTGGTCAAGTTGTGGAAGCAGTCAAAGCATCGCCCGTGAAAAATTGTGAAATCATCATAGTAGATGACTGCTCAACAGATGGTACGCGAGAATTACTCAAAACCAAAATAGAATCGCAAGTAGATCTAGTTATTTATCATCCTAAAAACCGAGGTAAAGGAGCTGCTTTACGTACTGGATTTGCTGCTGCTACTGGCGATATTGTTATTGTTCAAGATGCTGATTTGGAATACGACCCTCAAGAATATCCAATCATGATTAAACCTATTTTAGATAATAAAGCTGATGTCGTATTCGGTTCTCGCTTTCAAGGCGGTAGACCTCATAGAGTAGTCTACTATTGGCATAGAGTAGGAAATGGATTCTTAACTATGTTGTCCAATATGTTCACAAATATAAATTTGACTGACATGGAAACATGTTACAAGGCTTTTAGAAGAGAAATTATTCAATCTATCAAAATACAAGAAAATCGATTTGGATTTGAACCAGAAATAACTGCAAAAATCGCGAAAATGGGATGTCGAATTTATGAGGTAGGGATATCTTATTACGGTCGTACATACAAAGAAGGCAAAAAAATTAGGCTGGAAAGATGGAATTAGAGCCATATATTGCATTATCAAATACAATTTATTTTCGAAATAAGGCTAAATGCAAACCACTGTGTAAAATTTATAGAAAATGAAAAAAATAAAATCAGTATACGTACCATCACAGAAGTGGTACTGATATTTGTTATATGCCTTGTTGTTTATCTTTCTAATCAAGACCCGATGAGTTCTGGAGACACAGTTCCAAATACATTATTGGTTTTTAATTTACTAGAAAATCATACCCTGCATCTAGATGTCTTCAGAGCTAGTTATTTTGTAGATAAGGGTATGTTTTACTCTTTTACAGAAGCAAATAACGGTCATTTAAGTTCTACATATCCAATCGGACCAGCTTTAGTTACTTTGCCTTTGTATATTGTTTTTTATGCTTATTTAAAATTAACATCAGTACCAGTGGAATTAGCATCTGTCAATTTTGAAGTATACAGACAGCTTTTTGAGAAGTTAGCCGCTACCATCACCACAGCAATTTCAGTAGTGATATTTTATTTATCTTCTAGACTAAAATTTAACAGAGGTATATCTTTACTTTCCACTTTTATATTTGCATTTGCCACGAATACATGGACAACAAGCTCCCAGGGTTTGTGGCAACATGGAATATCGAATTTAGTACTTGTCAGCGCTATATTTTGTTTTTGGAAAGCAAATCGCACTTGCCAAAAAAGTCAAAAAATTTGGTTAATATTAGCTGGAATTGCTTGCGGACTTTTCCCTGGTATTCGTCCTACAAGTACACTTTTTCTAATTGCAGCTACTATCTATTCAGTCTTTACTTATCGTCTGCAATCTATTTTCTTTTTCTTTGGTTTGGTTTCAGGGTTACCGACTATTGCTTGGAATCTTTACTACTTTGGAAATTTTACAGGTGGTTACTCAAAAGTGTTTCCAGAATCGCCTTACATATTCACCTGGAATAATTTCCAAACTGCATTTTTAGGAACGCTCATCAGTCCTAGTCGAGGTCTATTTTTTATTCTCCTATAGTTTTGTTTTCTTTGGCTGGTGCTAAGCAAGCTTGGAAACTTAGGTTTGGCAAAGATGAAAAGCTGATCGGATGTATTGCTATTGCTTCTGTGATTTTAATTAGTAGTTATTACTTTTATAAAGTTTGGTGGGCTGGTCATTGTTATGGTCCGAGATTTATGACTGATGTTATGCCTGTAGCTTGCTATCTAGTTGGTTATTTTTGTGAATTTCAGCTAGAAAGTTTAGGCTCTAGTCAAGAAAGATTTATCTGGATCTTGGCATTTATTATAGCTGTTATCTATTCTACATTTACTCAATTTGTTGGTATCTTTGGTGCTAATCCAGGGGTCCTTTGGAATCTAAATCCTTTAAATATTGACTATCCTCAAAATCAGTATAGATTGTGGAAAATTAGAGATAATCCTGTGCAAAGACATACTAACGCTTTTCTCCATCAAAGTCTTCTGAAATTACCTAAAGAGCCAGCCGTATATCTTCAGGGTTTGAATGGTATAATTACTAAATTTCTCGATGATAAGAATCAAATTTTAAACTCCTTGTTCTCTGTGGAACTAGGCTCTGAAAAATTTTTGAAAGCCAAGCTAGAAAATACTGGAGTATCACAATGGTATGGCTATGAGTTTGCCCTCAAACAAGGCGAAGTACGCGTAAGAGGTAGATTTTTTGATAATCAGAACCAGCTAGTTAAGGAGGTAAGGTTGTATGTTTCCGGTGCGCCCAAACAACACCAAACAGCATATGCAATTGGTTCAATTTCATTTCCAGAAGAACCCGGTACGTATAAGTTAGCATTTGATTTGGTAGCTGAGGGAATCGCCGAATTTCCAAATAGCAACACTGTGAATTCCCGTCACCAGTTCACTGTAATCGTCCGGGATAACCGCCAATTTACCCAAGAAATAAAACTTCTCCAACCTTTACAATTTGGTCGTGTGGGTGAGGCAATTAAAATTCCAGTGCTTGTCAAAAATACTAGTAATTTCCCCTGGAAAAACAAGGGTGTTAATCCTGTCAATCTTTCTTATCATTGGCTAGGAGCAAATGGTGAGGTGGTTGTTTTTGACGGGGAACGCACCCGTTTACCGGGAACTCTACCTGTAAATGGCTTAATTCAATTGAACGCAACTGTAAAATTTCCCGATCGCCCGGGTAAATACACCTTGGTTTTGACAATGGTAAAAGAGGGTGTTACTTGGTTTAACGCTCACCCTCAAGAAATTCCTGTAGAGGTTACTTCCCACTAACTTTTTTAACACCTTCTGTACATCAGGAGTGAATTTACCAGCAAAATAGCTGTATGTTGCTGTTAAAACAATAAAACCCCTGGCTAAATTTTGCTTGGCTGATTGAATAAAAGTAATTCTTTAGATATCCTCTAAGAGGAAATAGCTAGAAAGGATATTTCTGTGACACCACAAGAATTTTTTTATTGCTGATGTCAGTCTTGACTAGCGTAGCAGGGCAATTTTTTTTAAAAGCAGGGGCGCTAAAGTTAGGTAGAGTTAGCTTAGCCAATGCCTTTGACCATATTCTCAGTATAGTGGTCACGCCGGAGCTGTTATTAGGTTTAACCTGCTACGGTCTGGGTGCTTTAGCCTATATACTTCTTTTAACTAGAGTGAATTTGAGTGTTGCTGGTCCTTCGGTATCCCTAGTTTACGTTTTCTCTGTCTTAATGGGTTACTTTATTTTTAGGGAAACTATACCTCTGATGCGTCTTGCAGGCTTGAGCTTTATCGTTGTGGGGGTGATCTTGGTTGTGTGGCAAAAGTAACTACTATAGTGTAACTATTACCTGCTTTGACGCTATCTGCTAACTCAGTAGCTATTACTTGCTGCAACGACCTATAATCTACTCAATGTTGGCACTGAGAGATGAAACTGTGGATGCAATTTTAGAGCGATCGCACGTACTTAAGCAAGCGCTGCTTGATTTTGTCCTGGATGCAGATGGAAAACTAGCACAAGCGTTGGAAACTTATGCAGCTGCTCAACTACTGCGCCATCGTTCTGGAGATCCTGTTTCTCAACAGCTGAGTGTTGATTCTTTCTTGACCGAAGGTAGGGTCGAAGGTAAATCTCCACTGGAATTGTTTATCCAAACTCAACCTGATTTGTCAGACAGCGATCGCGAACTGCTTAGTCGTTGGCGTCATAGTTTTACTGGCTTATTTGCGATCGTTAAAATTCTACCCGATGGTTTTGAGTTAATGAACTGGCTCACAGCCAAACATTACATTGTCAAACCCAACAATACCAAAACCCAACAGGAAATGTCTCGCCTCCAACCAGGAGAAATTTTACTTGCTCGCATTTGTCCCGTTACCGACTCTTATTGGACATTTTCCGGTCCCTACACACAAATGGGGAAATTAGGTAAGCCCAAATTAGCAGTTGCTATTGGTAATTTCAAAGAAAACTACAAAAACCACCTTTATAGCGATGCTCCGGAGTTATTAGAAGAAGCTTGGCAATCGGTAGCCAAATACCACCAGCAATTTGTAGAATTTTTTGGTGGTGATGAAGTGACCATGCCCGGCCACCAGCTTAACAAAAAAATTGCAGAACTTCAAGAAATAATCACAAAGCAAAGCTTGGAACAAGCAGGTATTGATTCTTCTAAATCACTAGCACAAATAGCTCAAGAAGCTGGAGTTGATGAAGAAGAAATTAAAGCTGCAGCAGCAGAATTTGGCGCTGATGCCAAAGCAGTATCGCAATTATTTAATAATAAAAACACTACTGCCAAAATGGTAGCGCCAAAAGTTGAATTACCTGCGGAACTCAAGAAAGCAGAACAAGTAACGGTGCTTTCTCATCCCCGTTGGGGACAGATGTTCTTGCCAACCTACAGTAAGGTAAAAGCAATTTTAGCAGCACCAGATTGGCAGAGTATAGATGGTGCCGAGAAATTAATTCGCCACTACCTGGAAGATGAAAAAATAAACGCCTTTGTCTGGCGTCGTTTAGCAGCAGAGTATCCCGCACCTTTAGAAAAGATTTTGCAAACAGTTTTGCAGCGTCCTGAATTTCGCCTAGAAACTGACTTAGATGCGGTTTTACAAGAGTTTAATAAACCCTTAGAACCAGAATTACCGGAAACCGCCAGCGTACCTTTACATTTGCATAACTTATTTCAAGAAGCTATTGCAGAAGTGCACAAAACTAAATCTAAGGAAAAAGGACAAAAAAATCTGCCAAAGGTTTTCAAAAATTATAACTGCTTGATTCTTCTAAAAAGGATATTGTTCGACGGAAGATAAACGATTTGGTTGGGAACTGCGATCGCTTGCAAGTTCTTGATGTCTTTTTTGAGTAATCATATCAAAACGTTGAAACATCCAAACGCGCAAGAATAACAATCCTCCCAAGGTAATCAAAAGTGCACAAACTCCTAACAATTGATAAAGGGGTATTTCTAACACACCCTGTAAAATCACTTCTCGCAATGCAGAAACCAACGAAACTTCAACAGCTGCTCCAATGGAAATTCGCTGTTCTTTCAAATAAATAATTAATAGGCGAAAAATTTCTACCAAAATCAGAACAAACAGGATATCTGCTGTTATAGATTGAAAATTAATCGGTTTGAGCAAGGAAAGAAACATCTCGCCCAACCGAATCAGCATGACGCAAAATAAGCCAATGCATAAAGAAACTACAATAAAATTCTGAAAAACCTCCAAATTATACACAATAGTTTCTCGCTGAAACCAGGATTTCCAGAATCGATGGCGTGAAGACGGAGCTCTCATCATAAAAATTTTCTGTTTGAGAAGCTAAAACCATGATTTGCAATTTGGCACCAATCTCCAATAATTGCAAGCGGTAAATGCAACTTGTGCACAGCAAGCGCTACAGTCGCGAGACGATCGCTCGTCCCAACCACAACAAAACACTTAAACCAACACTCAGTAAAAGACCGGTCGTCAACGGAAAATAAAAGATAAAATGCTCGTTTTGCACTAAAATATCTCCCGGTAAGCGACCAATGGGAAAGTTTTTGAGAGTTCCGCTGCTTAGCCAAAGCAAGCTTCCCAGCAATAAAATTCCTGCACCAATTGCTACAAAGGTTTTGCCTATTTCTGCGAGCATCGCCAGTCCTCCCTTTCATTATTAGTGTTTTTTTATACTAAATAGACAATTTTAATACTGTTGCCAGCACATGCTTGCTTGGAAGTAACAAGATAGTAATACACAAAACTATAAACTCAAAGAATATTTTAGTTTCCTAGCTCGTTGCTGTACTAGAAGGCGCTCCTCCAGCAACGTCCAGCCCTACCCTTATTTATCTTAAATGTTTGCCCTTATAACTGTGGCGAATTTCACATTCAATTATTAATCTTGCATGCTTGGCCTGCAAGTCCAGTTCTTAGCGAGTTATCTATTAGGTTCCACCACTACCGCAGCACCATTGCTATTTTTCCTCAACAGGAAAACTCGAAAGCAGAATCTAGCTTACCTGATAAGGACTTGTTTGAGGGATAGGAATCAGAAAACAGTAGGAGAAATTAGTAAGAATTGGAACACAATACCTAGAAATTTTTATTTGCAAAAAAACTAAGGACTCTAACCAAGTGCCAATCTGTCAATAATTAATAAAAAATCGCCGAGAATTGAGGATAAATTTTCTCCAGTCAAAATCGGAACGTGGACAAAGATACAAGGAATTTTAAGTTGGGCTTGTCGCAGGTAAGCGAGCACGGAATAATATAGGCCTTCGCAGACAAATTTACCGCAGTCGTAACCGATCTCAACCCCTGTCGCCGCCACCAGTTGCTGTAAATCCACCGTTGTCTCCAACACGCTTTCTCCCCAAGTAGCACGAGATTCTACGGTTAATACAGTTCGCTTTTGAGCCATACCGCAACAAATAATTGCATCCGGTTGGAGTTCGGCAATTTTTGCAATTACTCGAGCACTAGCCAAAGTCACATCCACAGGTAGCTTTCGCAAAAAAATTAAAGTATGAGATATCGAATCAATTTTGGCAAGTTCAATCAATAAATCATCAGAGGAATTTGACTGTTGATGAGGTAGCCAAGTGTCAAAGGAAGTTAATAGGAAACTTCTCTTCATAACAAATATTATTTAAAATATAAATACCCTCCAAATTAAATTTACAGGGAACAGGTAAATGGCAGTAATTGCAGTTATAGATTACGATATGGGGAATTTGCACTCAGTCTGTAAAGCTTTGGAAAAAGCTGGGGCAAATCCTAAGGTGACGGATGCTTCAAAAGACCTGGAAAAAGCAGATGCAATTGTTTTGCCAGGAGTTGGTGCGTTCGATCCAGCAGTACAACATTTGCGATCGCGCGGCTTAGAAGAACCAATCAAAGCAGCAATCAAATCTGGCAAACTCTTTTTAGGTATTTGTTTGGGACTGCAAATTCTGTTTGAGTCCAGTGAAGAAGGCCTCGAACCAGGACTAGGAATAATCAAAGGAAAAGTACGAAGATTTCGTCCCGAACCCGGCATTACAATTCCCCATATGGGCTGGAATCAACTGCAATTAACTCAGCCAAAATGCCTTTTGTGGGAATATTTATCACCTCAACCTTGGGTATATTTTGTCCATTCCTATTACGTCGAACCAGCGGAGGCGCAAATTTGTGCTGCTACCGTTACTCATGGAAGCCAAACCGTCACTGCTGCTATTGCTTGCGAAAATTTAATGGCAGTGCAATTTCACCCAGAAAAATCTTCTAACGTAGGATTGCAAATTTTGTCTAATTTTGTTGCTCAAGTACGCGAACGAGTAGCTGCTTAAAAGCGATCGCTTCTGCTGCCATTTGAGGGGAAAATCGCTGGAGATAAGTTATATTTCGTACAGATACTCTCCCGTTGCAATCATGGCTGTTAGAATTTCTGGCCATCGTCAGTTAAAAACTTTACCAGGCAAAGAAACCAGACCCACCAGCGCCCGGGTCAGGGAAGCAATTTTTAATATTTGGCAAGGAACTATAGAAGGTTGTCGTTGGCTAGATTTATGTGCCGGTTCTGGCTCGATGGGTGCAGAGGCTTTGTGTCGGGGAGCCTCCGTTGTTATTGGTATAGAATTATCAAGTCGTGCCTGTAGAATTATTGAAGGAAATTGGCAGCGGGTAGCTGCTAGCGACCAGCAATGGCGAGTATTGCGGGGAGATGTAGTACAGTGGTTGCCAAAACTTTCCGGACAGCAATTTGACAGAATTTACTTCGATCCACCCTACAGTAGCGGATTATATCAGCCAGTTTTGGAGGCGATCGCTACCCACAAACTTTTAGACTCTGGCGGCGAGATAGCAGTAGAACACGATCCGCAAACTTGGAAGCCATTACAGATTTTTGGCTTGCAAATTCATCGCCAGAAAGTTTACGGAAGTACGGTTGTTACTTTTTACACAACTGCCGACGAGGAAATATCATTGCCCTCAAAAGGGTAGATGGTAGAGGCGCCAGAAAGCTCCTTTGTTTGCAAGTTTGGCGACAACTACCACCTGCTGTGCTTGTGTTAAGAAACCTTACGACTTTCCAGAAGGATCGCTAGCGTGAATTAAATCTGGCTGTTCTTCAACCGGCGGACGTTGAATAACTTGTTGAGCAGTGGGTCTGGTTTGTTCTCTAAATTCACCCAATTGCACGGGTTTACCTGTTTGAGCAGACGCCACGATCGCGTTGATAATGCGAACATCCGCCAATCCTTCTTCTCCGGAAGGTTCTGGGTCTTTACCAGTTAAAATACAATCTGAGAAATAAATAATTTCGGCAGCAAATTGATCCCCAGCTGGAAAAGACTGCTGTTGCGTTTCATTGCCAATGGTGAGCTGTTGCTTGAGTTCTCCTTGATAAGAATAGGCAGAATCTACCCGCAGGTTCCCTTTTGTTCCCAGTACCTGAAAAAAGGAAACCGGTGCAGCACCAAAACTAGAAGTAAAAGTAGCTAGTCTGTCTCCCGGAAAACGCATAATTGCACTGGTCATTTCGTCCACTTGTTCAAAGCGCTTTTCGCCATTGTTAGCACAGAAAGCAACAACTTCCGTCGGTTCATCTTGAAATAGATAGCGAGCAGCATTGATACAGTAAATGCCCATGTCGTAAACTGTACCGCCACCATTGGCAATTGGTTCTAATCTGACATTACCTTCAGCTACCTGTTGAGAAAATACAGAGTTAAAAATGCGTGGTTCGCCTATTTTTCCGGATTTGATGATTTCCACTGCTTGCATGTTTGTTTTGTCAAAATGCAGGCGATAGGCAATCATCAATTTGACATTGTTCTCTTTGGCTGCGCGAATCATCTGTTCGCATTCTTGTTCTGTGACCGCCATGGGCTTTTCGCAAAGTACGTGCACTCCTGCGTTTGCGGCTTTGACGGTATACTCGCAGTGCAGGTGATTGGGTAAAGCTATATAAACTGCATCAGCTGCACCACTTCTGAGAAAAGCTTCGTATTCTTCATAAGTAAAAGCAGGAACTTTGTATTGCTGGCTGAGTTCTTTGCGCTTGATTTCGTCTTCGGAAAACAATGCTACCAATTGAGAGTTTTCTGTGTGGGCAAAAGCTGGTAAAACTGTCTCCTGGGCAATCCAACCCAGTCCTACCACCCCATAACGAACTTTACTTTGACCGTTAGTTTGGTTCGAACTTGCCATCTTCTTTACCTCTGGATTGAGAATTACGGAACTGCAATTTTTGGTTTTCAAGCTGATGTTCTTGCTGGTTGCTTTAGCAGTGATTTCACTGCTGCTACAATAGCGTCGGCATCTATTTTGGCCGCGTGCAGCAATTCTTCTGGTTTGCCTGACCCTGGCATTTCCCGCACTGCCAAATGAATAACTTGTAACTTTGGCCCTGAGTAGGTAGGTGCACTTTCAGTACCGGTAAACGCTTCTAGCACCGCTGCACCCAATCCACCCTCACTCCAGTGGTCTTCTACCACAATCAAGTTACCGTTGGTATCGCTAGCTGCTTGGTAAAGGGTTTCAACATCAATCGGTTTGACTGAATAAAGATCGATCGCTCGCACGTTAATACCTTGCTTTTGCAGTCGATCGCAAGCCTTCAGCGCTTCATGGAGAGTTACCCCTGCTGCAATCACCGTCGCCAGGTCCCGATCGGAACTGCGCAAAACTTTGCATCCTCCAATCGGAAATTCCTCCTCTGGAGTGTAAATCACTGGAGTTTTCATCCTGGTCGTGCGCAGGTAGACGATTCCCTCTCGGTCAGCCATTTGAGCTACAAGCTTGGCTGTTTGATTTCCATCGCAAGGATACAGGACAGTACTGCTCCAGACCGCCCGCAAAGCAGCGATATCTTCCAAACCCATCTGGAAAGGACCGTCCTCACCAATCGATACCCCTGCGTGAGAACCTACCAGTTTGATATTGGCACGAGAAATGGCCGCCATGCGAATAAAATCGTAAGCACGGGTGAAAAAAGCCGCAAAAGTAGAAGCAAAGGGCTTGTATTTCCGTACTTGCAAGCCAACTGCCGCCGCTACCATCTGCTGTTCGGCAATGTACATTTCAAAGTAGCGGTCTGGATAAGCTTCGGCAAAATCCTCGGCGTAAGTGGAATTACTGACCTCGCTGTCAATCACAACTACATCCGGTCTGGCTGCTCCCAATGCTCTGAGTGCTTCGCCGTAGGCTTTGCGGGTAGCTATAGCGTCACCAACTTTATAAGTTGGCAGCTGTAATGGTTGCAATTTGACAGCAGAAGTTGGTTTGGCTGGAGGTTCGGGCTTTTCAACTTCGATGGTGATGTGACGTTCGCCACCTAGTTCTGCGATCGCTTTTTTGGCTTCTTCTTTCGGCAAGGCTTTACCGTGCCAACCACCAATATCCTCAAGAGCTGCTACTCCCTTTCCTTTGATTGTTCGCGCAATAATTGCCGTCGGACAAAGACTGTCATTAATAGCCTGGGTATATGCTTCGTCAATTTCTGTGAAATTGTGTCCGTTAATTTCAATTACATTCCAACCAAAAGCTTTGGCGCGATCGCAATACGCTTGGGTATTCCACCCTAGCATTGTCTGTCCCCGCTGTCCCAACCGATTCACGTCTACAATGGCAATTAAACTCCTCAGTTTGTAGTGTCCTGCTAGTTCGAAAGCCTCCCAAACAGAACCCTCAGCCATTTCGCTATCACCCAGCAGCACCCAAATCCGGTAGGGAGGTTCGTCGAGGTATTCTTCTGCTAAAGCAATGCCAACACCAATAGGCAATCCTTGACCCAAAGAACCAGTCGCCACATCCACCCAAGGTAAAACCGGAACAGAGTGTCCTTCCAAAGGACTGCCAAACTGACGCAGTGACAGCAACTGTGCATCTGAAATTACTCCTGCTGCTTTATACAAAGCATACAGCAAGGGCGAAGCATGTCCTTTGGAAAAAATCAAGCGATCGTTATTGGAAGCATCAGGATGGCTGAAGTCATAACGCAGATAGTTAGACAACAGTACTGCCATCAGGTCAGCAGCAGACATCGAAGAAGTCGGATGTCCCGAACCAGCAGCAGTAGTGGCGCGAATACTATCCACGCGCAGCTGCTGCGCCAATTCATGCCATGCTTGCAATGCAAAAGCGGTAGCCATAACGAGAATTTCCTTAATCAGGAACTATGAAGTTGGTGTGGGTTGTGTCAATAACTCGGTCAAAAAACAGCCATGGGTAAACATAAGATAAAAAAGACCCCATGCCAAACATTAACTGTTTTGATAGGAAATTAGTTTGTCAACGCCTGGCAATTTAATTTCTTTAACTTTACGTACCTTTGCTTTGAGACCTAACTCTCTTTTCAGATTAGATACCGATCAACTCAGCTCCATCCTCCCAACGACTGAGAAGATTATGCGTTTGTTAAAAATGTTTTTCTTCTGAGAAGGATTTTAAATAATTTCTTCTTGGCAAGCTCAAAAATCAATCTCGAAATAATTCTCTGTCGAAATCAAATAAATTTCATCTTCTCAAAGAAAACTCATCTTGCCTAAGATAGAGCACATTTACAGTTAACAATAATCTGCTCAAAGAAGAATTTTGCCTGTTCTCAAGCAATAGAAAAACCCCTAGTGAAGCTTTTATTTCGCTCGCAGAAAATCTCCCCACAGCAGGAGTTTCCCCAAAGCGCTGCTGTAGCGAACACGCTCGTTGCTTAACTTGCGGCGATCGCTTGTGTTTGTGATGACAAGGACGACGATTTTTGTTGCTGTGCAAGCACTTTAAGTACTGACTACCGACTTTGCTGCTCGTAATTTGCGCCAACTTATTCTTGTTCAAGTAGCACTGGAACGCCGGTGCTGCAAAAACCATTCATACAAGGCAAGATTGTTGTAAGTTTGCGTCCAACAATCGTGGTCAGCTTCCGGATATACCGTAAACTTTACATTGCCACCGCATTTTTTCAGTGCTTGTACCATTTCTTCAGACTCACTTAATGGTACGACTTTATCCCGCGCACCATGGAACACCCATACAGGAAGATTTTTTAATTTGTGAGCTTGTTTTGGATTTCCACCACCACAAACTGGTGCAATAGCTGCAAAGCGATGCGGTTGCTCTAAGGCTAGATACCATGTACCATAGCCACCCATGCTTAAGCCAGTTAAGTACACTCGCTCCCTATCAATGCGGTAAGATGTTAACGCCTCGTCTACAAGAGCACTTAACAGCTGCACTGACCAGTTTTGATGAGACGGACACTGGGGGGAAATGACAAGAAATGGGAAATTTGGCTGTTCCTCCACGATTTTAGCAACGCCGTGTCTTTTGACGTGCTCTAAATTGGATCCCCGCTCTCCTGAACCGTGTAAAAACAAAATCATGGGAACGGGAGACTTTTCGGTTTCGTAGTTTTGGGGTAAAAACAACAAGTAGTCGTAGCTACTTGTACCAATAACTTGTTGTTGTGTCGACGGCATAAATTTATTATCGCCTGCGAACAGCAATTGTATAACTCGGTCGCTGCGACGGTTCTCTTTGAGTTTTTACTAACCGCAAGTCACGATCTACATATATATGCTCTAGTAGTGGAGTTGCCAAGTAGGTTTTTTCAAACTTCTTAATGGTGGCTTTGTCAAGATTTTCTAACTTGAATGTTTTTGGCGATCCTTGAGCTTGTTTGATTTTGGTGTTTACCACATCGGTAAACCAATTGTCCGCATCATCGATGGTCAGAGGAATGTCTCTGTTTCTCAAAGCTTGAAAAATTCCTACGTTTTGAATACACCATTGGCGATCGCAAACTTCATACTTTTGCATCACCATTAAATCACAGGCGGGTAACTTGGATGTGACATTTTTCCAAAAAGAAGACTGCTGTCCTGGTGCAAAACGAGCGATGTTAGCATAAAAACCATCGTCATGAAAAATTTGGTAAGACTGTTCGCGTACCCGTCCCGGTAAAATGTCATGAAAAGGTATGGTAGACCACACTGGCGTCCAAACGCCAACTACAATTGGTAATTGCTCTTCTACTACGGGATATGGATTGCGCCGCATTAATTCTTCAAAATAAGGTCGCAGCTGCTGGTTATAGAAATTGACTTTGCTCCTTAAAGGTTCTGTATCTTTATCCTTGACCAATTCCAACAGTTCTTTTTTGAGTTCTGGCGTGCTCAAATAGTTAAATCTACCCGCAACTATAGTGTTAACCATAATTTTTGATCGTCTCCCTTAAGGAAATAAAATAATTCGCTCTTCACAATAAATATCGAGGCTTGCTTTCCACTTTATCAAATCAAATCTAGCAATTAAGCAAGCCTTCTTTTGCCTACAACTTTGGTTTACCACCAAATACGATTTCCTTTTTCATCAACTCGCGCTTGTCGTATAACATCAGAAATTTCTTTGGCATCTTTGACATGATGCAGTGCTTTTTTCTCGCCATTGGGATATTCGACAATAAAGTAAGTAGGAACCTTAATCCAGTCTCCCGTAATATCAGGAGAGTCTACAGCTACTTGCTGAGCCTTTTCTTCCACGCTTTGAGGTTGCTCGGCAATTCTGTCTCCTGGATTGGCTGTTAAGTTTCTTTCCTTAACAGTAGGTTTTTCTTGGGAATGCCAATCTTTACTTACTGGTTGGTTAATTTGGCTGTCCATCTGACTAGTTCCTAAAACTATTTCTATTTTGATAATTGAGAGATTGCTAACCTCACTCTAAACAATCAAAGAGTGGATTTGCTCTTTCGTCAGATGGAGTTTGTTAGGAATTATTTCTACCATATGATTAACTATTATAGCGTTATGAAAATTTCCATACGAACTCAATTAAATTACACACTTTTCAAACAAAAAATTTCTTCTTTGGATGTATTTCCAAGGTAGAATTACTTCCCTACCAGTGAAAGAGGCGGAATTAGAAAATCTGAAGTATAATAATCGCAATTATAACGACAATTAAAAATCACTTTGGTTTGACTTGAACATGCAACCCAAGGACAGCAAGTATTGACTTTTTGCTGGCAAAATTATGAAGGCAAGTCAGGGAAAACTTAATCTCGATCGTACAGACGTGAATATACGCCCATCTTTGAGCCGACCGCGTGTTTTCTCATGGCAAGCGTTTTTTTCGCAACTAATGTTTATTTTTATGTACTTACCAATTGTGGTTCTTGCCTTTTACAGCTTTAACAAGTCGCCTTACAGCGCTGCATGGCAAGGATTTACCTTAGATTGGTATCGCAGCTTGTTCAGCGATGAGCGCATTCTATCAGCTTTACGAAATAGTTTGGTAGTAGCGTTCACTGCCGTGGGAATTTCGTCAGTGTTGGGAACTTTAGTGGCGGTAGGGTTGGCGCGGTATCAATTTCCAGGGAAATCACTGTATCGCGGTATACTTTATTTACCGTTAATTATTCCCGATATTGCGTTGGCAGTAGCTACTCTCATTTTTTTAGCAGCTTTTGCCATTCCCCTGAGTATATGGACAATTGTTGCCGCCCATGTAGTATTTTGTCTTGCTTACATTGCTTTGGTTGTCTCTTTCAGATTGACTAACTTAGATCCCCACCTAGAAGAAGCAGCACTGGATTTGGGTGCTACACCCGTGCAGGCTTTTTTGAAAGTTTTGTTACCTCAGTTAATGCCTGCAATTGTTGCCGGTTGTTTGTTAGCCTTTGTTCTTAGCTTGGATGACTTTCTCATTGCTAGCTTTACAGCTGGTAGCGGTTCGAATACTCTACCAATGGAAATCTTCAGCCGCATTCGTACTGGAGTCAAACCTGACATTAACGCTCTGAGCGTTATCTTAATTTTGGTATCTGCGATCGCTGCTTTCGTGGCAGAATTAATTCGTGCTTCTGGGGAAGCCAAACAAACTAGATGAGTAATAAGTAGTTTGGTATTAGCCCTATCTTAACTTGCATTCACACTGGCAGCGATCGCACATCCCCGTAGCGATCCAAGAAATTTCCAGACTGGGAAAACACCAAACCTGATTTCCTACACTCCCATGGAAGTGAGTTAAGCGAGAAACAATTTTAACCAAAGCGTCCGCTGATGTACTCCTCAGCTTCTTTGGTGGTAGGAGAATTAAACATTTGTTCTGTCGGACTGAATTCAACTAATTTACCGCGACGTTTACCGTGTTCGTCGATTTCTGTATTAAAAAACGCCGTCCAATCTGCAATCCTGGAAGCTTGCTGCATGTTGTGAGTTACCATAATAATGGTGTATTGCTCTTTTAGTTCTAAGCAAAGCTCTTCAACTTGACGGGTAGAAATAGGGTCAAGAGCAGAGCAGGGTTCGTCCATTAATAATACGTCTGGCTTCATGGCGATCGCTCGCGCAATGCAAAGTCGTTGTTGCTGTCCACCTGATAATGCGGTACCTTTTGCCTTCAGCTTGTCTTTAACTTCATCCCAAATTGCAGCGCGTCTGAGAGAATCTTCTACCAATTCATCCATATCACCTTTATAACCGTTGGCACGCGGACCAAAGGCAATATTTTCGTATATCGACTTAGGAAAAGGATTGGGTCTTTGAAAAACCATTCCTACTTGTCGCCGCAATTTCACAGAATTAATTTTGGGATCGTAAATATTGCGATCGCGATAATACAATCTACCCTCTACCTTGGCTTTGGGAATTAAATCATTCATTCGGTTAAAACAACGCAGCAGAGTACTTTTACCGCATCCTGAAGGACCGATAAAAGCGGTAATTTGTTTTTCCGGAATTTTGAGATAAACATCTAAAAGAGCTAAAAAACTATCATAATAAACCTTCACACCTTCCACATCAAATATGACATTATTTTGTGGCTCTGATTTGGTATCTAATCTATTTTTACTGTGGTAATAAGCCATGGAAATTTTTCTCCCTGCCAGCCATTTTTCTTAATGATAGAAGCGTTGGCGAATATAAATCGCCATTCCATTTAAAGCCAAAACCAAAATGATTAAGACAATAATCGTCGCCGCTGCAGCGTTGGCAAAACCTGGTTCTGGACGAGTGATATAACTGTATATTTGAATAGGTAATGCCATAAATCTATTGAACAAACCAGGGTTAAAAGTCAGGAAAGCTACAGCACCCACTACAATCAAAGATGCGGCGTCACCAATAGCACGAGATACAGAAATAATCACTCCTGTCAAGATACCGGGAATAGCATAAGGTATGACATGATGGCTAATAGTTTGCCATTTAGTCACGCCTAAACCGTAAGAAGCGTATCTTATAGAGTCTGGAACCGCACGAATTGCTTCTCTTGCTGTCACAATAATCACTGGTAAAGACAACAAAGATAAAGTCAAAGCTCCAGAAATCAAAGTAGGACCGAACCCAAGTAAATAATTGAAAACTCCCAAACCTAGCAGTCCATAAACAATAGAAGGAACTCCTGCTAAATTGCTGATATTAATCTCAATAATTGCTGTCCACCAGGTTTTGGGAGCGTATTCTTCTAGATATAAAGCAGCTCCCACACCAATTGGTACAGTAGTCAAGATAACGATGATTCCTAAAAGAATGCTACTCACAATCGCTGGACGAATACCACCTCGGTCGGGAAAACGAGAAGGAGTTTCAGTCAAAAAACCCGGCGTTAAAAATCTACCTAACCCATCCCTCAAAACATCAAAAAGTAGCAGTGCGAGGACAAATAAACCTAGAAGTAAACCTAATAAAAAAAGTATTTCAAATACTTTTCCTATTTTTTCTCTTTTGTCTACATTATCAGTAAATTCTGCTGCCGCTCTAGGAGAGTTATCTCTTTGCTCAATTGTAGCCATATCTGTTTACTCGTATTTTTCTTTAAAACGATTAGAAACCCAATAACTAATAATATTCAAACTTAGGGTGATTAAAAATAAAACAGCGCCTACAGCATACAAAGTCTGAAAATTGAGACTTCCCCGGGGACTATCTCCACCAGAAATTTGCGCCATATAAGCTGTCATAGTTTCTACTGATTCTGCAAAATTCACGGTTAATTTTGGCTGTTGTCCAGCAGCAATTAAAACAGTCATGGTTTCGCCAACAGCACGAGAAATACCCAAAATAATCGCAGCTGCAATTCCCGAAAGAGCAGCAGGAAGAACAACTTTAAAAATAGCTTCTAGTTTGGTTATTCCCAATGCGTAAGCTCCTTCTCGCAAAGAACGGGGAACGGAGCGAATCGCATCCAAGCTGATGGAACCAACTGTAGGAGTAATCATAACTCCCATCATCAACCCTGCACTTAATGCATTAAAGATTTCTAAGGGAATAATATTCCGCAGTAATGGTGTCACGAACAACAAGGCAAAATAACCATAAACCACTGTGGGTATTCCCGCTAAAAGTTCCACTGCTGGACGTAAAATTGCTGCTAGCTTAGGAGGAGCGTATTCACTTAAATAAATAGCAGAAGATAACCCTAAAGGAATGGCAACCATCATGGCAATAGTTGTAGTTAAAAAAGTGCCGTTAATTAACGGCCAAATACCAAAATGCTGTTCGGCAAATAAAGGTGTCCACTTGGTATCAAGAAAGAATTGAGCAAGGGAAACCTTTTGAAAAAATTCAAATGTGACCTGAAAAATAATTAAGACAATACCGAAGGTAGTTAGTACAGAAACTAAAGCACAAGCAAACAAAATTATCCTCACAATTGTGTCTGGGATATCTTCAGATGGATGTTTTTCTAATGAAGTTCTTGAGTTGAGTAAAAAAATGTTTTCCGGATTAATTTTTGTCATAATTTTTACGCCTTCTACCTTTTGCTTTGGGAATTCTAAATAAAGTTTGTAATTGGCTCTCCAGGTTTTGCTTTTTTAAATTTAGTACCAGTTTGACCAGCAGCAAACTTTTGTTTGGTTTTGATGTAAGCTTCATCAGGTAGCGCTACATAACCAACGCTATCTACCCACTTCCAAGAATTTTCTAGATAAAAATTCACAAATTCTTTGACTGCTGGTTTAGTGTCTACGGATTTTTTGCTGACATAGATGAAAAGAGGACGAGATAGTGGCGTGTAGATATTCTTGACAACATTATCTACTGGAACTGGTTTCTCGCACTTTCCTGTGGGACCTTTGACTGCAACTAAATTTAGTTTGTCTTGGTTTTGGATATAGTAAGAAATCCCGACATATCCTAAAGCTGAAGGTTCACCTGCTACTGCTTGAACAAGTAGGTTTTGATTGTGACTGGGAGTGTAATCTGTGCGACCGTTTTTGGCTTTTTTGGTGACAGCTTGGGTAAAATAATCAAACGTTCCTGTATCAGAAGCAGGAGCAAAAAGTTTTAAAGGTTTGTTAGGAAATTTAGGATTAACTTGATGCCAATTTAGTATCTTGCTATCTGATTTAGCATTCCAGATTTTATCCAGTTCTTTCAGGGTGAGACATTTAGCAAAGTTATTTTGACGATTGGTAATTACGGCAATTCCATCTAAAGCGATGGGTAATTCAATAAAGTCGATATTTTTACTTTTACACCTGGCAATTTCTTCATCTTTAATGGTACGAGAAGCACCAACGATATCTATATCACCTGCACAAAATTTGCTAATTCCACCACCGGTACCGCTAGAAGCAACACTTACATTTGCTTCTGGTTTCACTTTTTCGTATTCTTCTGCAACTGCTAGAGAAATGGGAAATCCCACTGCTGCACCATCAATACTAACTTGGCTTTTTTCTTCCTGGGCGCGATCGCATCCGGTAATACCGTAGCTAACCAGCATGAAAAATGTTAGGAAAAACCTACGATTCCAAAGGTTCATAGTCTTGAGCTAAATTACCTGAAAATATTTACATCCTCTTATGCTTTCTTAGCAGCTTGAACTTTCTCAAAAATTCCCCCTTCTCCAAAAAACTTTTTCTGAATTTGTTCCCAACCCCCTAAATCTATAGCTGTAAATAAAGTTTTGATCGCAGGAAATTGTTTTGCCACTTCTTGACTTACTGTGGGATTGACCGGACGGTATCCTAACAAAGCAAATTCCCGTTGTGCTTCTGTAGAATAAAGGAAATCAACAAATGCTTCTGCAACTTCTCTGGTTCCGTGTCGATCGACGTATTTATCAACTACAGCAACAGCGTTGTCGATGGAAATATTTACTTGCGGTATGACATAAGGTAATTTTGACCCCTTTTGCTGCGCTAATCTAATTTCATTTTCGTAGTTGATTAAGGCATCTCCCTGACCTTTTTGAAAAAATAAATCGCTAGCTTCTCGGGCGTCTTTTGCAAGTATGACTGCGTTTTGATATACCTTAGTAAGAAATTTTAATGCTGCTGTTTCCTCTCCTTGTGTTTGAGTTACTGAACCCCACAAAGCCAAAACTTCCCAAATACCAATTCCAGAAGTTTTTGGGTTAGCAAGTATCATTTTGACATTGTCTTTTGCTAAATCTTCCCAAGTCTTGATTCCTTTGGGATTTCCTTCCCGGGTGACAATTGTAGCTACGGATCTGGTAACAACTCCATTTCTGGGAGCTTTGCTTTCCCAACCGGGTTTAATTAATCCTGCTTGCTGAATTTTAGTGATATCTAAGGGTAATGCTAAGTGTACTATATCTGCTTGTTGGGAACCAGAAATCACAGCTAGTGCTTGCGCACCAGAACCCCCGTAACTCTGCTCAAAAATAACGTTTTGATTGTGTTGTTTTTTCCACTTTTCCACAAATTTGGGAATAATTCGGTCGTGAGCAGCTTTGGTTACAGAGTAGGAAACGAGCTTGAGCTTGACATCAGATTTCTTAGCTGAACTGCTTCCCGAACAGGCAGCGATCGCTACACTGAAAATAATACCTGCTAAAAACAAACATACATACCTTTGCCTGGAACTTCCTTTGAAGGAGTTTGCAAAGATTTGTTGATACTTTCGTTGCACAAAGGACAAAGCTTTAGCTACACGGGTTTGTATTCGCTCAATTAATTTGATTTTTAATCGTGCTAGATTTTCAGACTTGGCCATTAAAACTGACTCCTTATACTACGGTATCTTGAGCAAAATACCGTAACTTGGGAGTATTATAGGATAATAAAGCAGTACTTCAAACACACTTTTATGTTTTTTTACTTTTTTTACTAAATAAAAAAATAGAATTATTTACCTGCTAGCTGCTGTACACAAGTTCGCTATTTTGTCTGTATCTTTGATAACTATAAATTGTCAATCAACAAATTTATACCAAGGCTGGAAATTGCAAATGAAAATACCATAGCCAAACGCAAATATCTGTAATTTCTCTTTAGGAATTTGCTAACTAAGACAAAAAGTAGCAAAAGTAAAAGCTAGTGGAATAGGACCACTAGCCGAGAGTAAGACTATGGGTGAAATCGTTTAGATCGCAACTAGATTAGATAATTTCAAACATGCAAAACCTTGTAAAGGTAGGTGCAATTTTCGTGCAACAGTTTGGGGAGTATGGCAATGGCAAAAAAGTGCTGAAGTCAAATCAAAGTAGCAAAGAACACAAACCCTGCCTACTTCCACAGCCCTTGTACGGTTGAAATAGGGGACGAGTTCGCACTTAGCTGCATTTATTTGGACTGTGTGCTTGTCAAGCTACTATTTAGGCTAGATTTTTATATAAACAATCGTGGGCGATCGCCCTTTATGGCAACAAAAACTCTTGGACTAGACGAACGTCTGTATCAGTATTTGCTTTCTGTATCTTTGCGAGAACCAGAAATTTTAAGACAATTGCGCCAAGAAACAGCGCGACTTCCTGCGGCTAACATGCAAATTGCGCCAGAACAAGGGCAATTTTTAGCGTTGTTAGTAAAATTGCTGAAAGCAAAAAAAACAATAGATATCGGTGTATTTACAGGCTATAGTTCCCTGGTGGTAGCACTAGCTCTACCATCAGACGGTAAAGTTATAGCCTGCGATGTTAGTGAAGAATACACGTCTATTGCTCGCCGCTACTGGCAGCAAGCAGGTGTAATAGATAAAATTGACTTGCGGATTGCTCCTGCTTTAGTTACTCTAGAGCAATTGCTAGCAGCAAAAGAAGCAGGAACCTTTGATTTTATCTTCATTGACGCCGATAAAAGCAACTATGACAATTATTACGAACTAGCTTTGCAATTAGTACGTCCGGGAGGATTGATTGCGATCGATAACGTACTGTGGTCGGGTCAGGTTGCCGATCCCCAAATACAGGACAACAGAACCAACGCCATTCGTGCTTTGAATGAGAAGTTGCATCAAGACGAACGAGTGACTATCAGTATGTTAGCGATCGCCGATGGTTTAACTTTAGCCATGAAAAACTAAGTCCGCTACAAACCTAGGTTTGAGCTTTCATCTTGAATAACTTTAATTGACGCTGCTTTTGTTGCTGGCGCTTTCTTTTTTCCTCTGTCAAGCTATCAAAACAGTAAGGACAAGAAATTCCCTCTTCATACTTGGGAGAAGTCTTATCAACTTCTGAGATAGGATGTCCGCAGCTAGCGCACAGTTGGTGTTTACCCGATTCTAACCCGTGACTTACTGCTACCCGTTCGTCAAAAACAAAACACTCTCCCTCCCACAAACTTTCTTGTTTTGGTACTTCTTCTAAATATTTGAGGATACCGCCTTTGAGGTGATAAACTTGTTCAAATCCTTGCGAGAGCATGAAAGCCGAAGCTTTCTCACAGCGAATTCCCCCTGTGCAAAATAGCGCTACTTTCTTGTGCTTGCTAGGATCTAGCTGCTTGCGAACATAATCGGGAAATTGCCGAAAAGAAGCCGTGTTGGGGTTTTGCGCTCCTTTAAAGGTACCGATACTCACTTCGTAGTTGTTACGGGTATCGATTACCGTCACCTGGGGATCGGAAATAATAGCATTCCAATCTTTGGGACTAACGTAAGTTCCGACTTTTTGACTCGGATCGACTTCAGGTAGTCCAATGGTGACAATTTCTTTTTTCAAACGTACCTTCATGCGCTGAAATGGAGGCGAGTCAGTCAAAGCTTCCTTGTGTTCCAAATCTGCAAGGCGAGGATCGGAACGCAAAAAAGATAATACTGAATTGATACTGTGACGCGATCCTGCGATCGTACCGTTAATACCTTCTTGTGCTAGCAGGATCGTTCCTTTAATACCTTGTGCCTGACAATAAGACAATAAAGGTTGCTGTTTCTCAGCAAAATCTGGCAGCTTAACAAATTTATAAAATGTAGCAACAACTACCGTCATCTTTTTCGGCGAATATCGAGCAATACTTAATATTATCTTTCTTGTGAACTGTGGGGAGACTCAACCCTTGCTGGTAAAGCACCTACTGGCGTCACGAATTCCTGTTGCGCCGAACGAGTTTGCAGTTGTGCTGTGAAAAATTCTCCACTGCGTCGCGCTTCCCAGGGACCAAAATGAAGTTTATCGATTTTCCACTCTCCCCGCATGTAATTTTCATCTTCAAAGATGATGCCGTTATATTTTACTGGAGTCCTAGAGGTAGTCAAATAGCGTTTGGTAAAGCTGATGCGACGACCGATCGCTTCACCGTTTAAGTGTGCTTCTCCTAAAAAGCTATCATCTAGAATATTACCGCTCAAACTATTGCCAGTTTGAATCAAAACTGCTTCAAAACGAGTGGGAATTCCTTGTTGCCAGTAGGTACCAAGCCAAGTTCCGCTCAGATCTGCCATGATAACCTTCCCTTGCTTGTTTTTGTGTAGGAGAGTCTTCCTACAAAAGAACGATTGTAGCTATAGAAATGAATGCTCTAGAAATGTTTTCCTACAGTAGTTGGCGTGGCAAAAGCAAGCTGGTGATGAAGCTCTCTAAAAATTATACTTGCTGGACAAAGCGGTTGTTTGTTTCCCCGGGAAATGGTCTTTTGCCCTGGGTGCATTTGTGGAAGCAAGCTAGCTGCTGAGGACGGCGATCGCCTCCAAAAGACTACACAAAAATTAATTAGGAAGGTAATTAGGAAGGGAAATTTTCTAGAAATGCTACAAAATAATGTAGATAAGACTGGCTGATAAAATTTTATTTTGATGTTCAATGCCCCTTCTATGACCAGGTGTTTTCAACAACCTAATTTCCCATCTCCAGCAATCAAAGGCGGCATAAAAGCGTTTACCGATGCGGAAGTGATTGAAGCTGCAAAAAATTATATCTTGGAAACGTACAAAGATTACGCCTATCCCGTTGTTCCGACGAATGAATACGACCATCCTATTATTCCCTACGAACCCGAGCACGTTCCTTGGGTTGTTTGCAAATACATCCGAGTCAAGGACGGACGCATCACCAGCAGGTGGGATGAGCAATGGGAAGTTGTTGTTGGTGTGGAGTGGTACTGGGTGAGCGAAAACTTTAAGGATGAGGAAGAAAAAGATGTATTGCTGTCTTTAGTTGTTTTTGCCAAAGAAGGACAGCTGTTTTGTGGCGAAATCGAACGGGTATGGTCAAATACGTAAATAATTTTCCACAACAAGTCTAGCTTTTGAGCAAAGCGGCAATCAGCTATTTACTGAGTGCCGGTTTTTGTAGTTAACTGCTAACTGAGCGCAAGTTTGTCAAAGACCCGCCTAGATAGCCAAAAAAGTTCTGTTGTTGAATAGCAGAAGGATTGTCTACGGGTTGCAAAAGGTATTTACTAGGGCGGGGAAAAGCAAGGGTGACCGGATAAATACGAAGTTCTTCGTGGTGAAAAACGGCGACTGAGATCGTATCATTTGGTTGGTAATCCTTGAGGCGATCGCTAAATTGATTGGCATTGACTTTAATACCGTCAATTGCTAGCAATTCGTCACCAGCATCAATACCGGCTAGCTGCGCGGGTGAGTTCGCCTCAACAAATTTAATGATTTCTCGTCCGTTTTCGCTACTTACTCTGATACCCAAGTACGGTTCTTGTTCTGTTTCCGCTACTATTTGCAAGCCGAAAGGTTCTAAGTATTCCTGAAAAGGCAATTCCTCTGTACCATCAATGTAGCGTCTGAAAAAATCAGATAAATCTGTTTCTGCCACAGACTCAATTACTTGCTGTAACTGTTGGGGAGTATAGCCAATTTCCTCTTTTCCGAATTTGCGCCACATCGCCAGCATCACATCATCGAGCGATCGCTTGTTGTCATGGCGAGAACGAATCAGCAAATCCAGCAGTAACGATACCATTTCTCCTTTTAAATAGTAGGAAATTTGGGAATTACCGCTGTTGGCGTCCGGACGGTACAGTTTAATCCAAGCATCAAAACTCGACTCGGAAAGGGGTTGTACCCTACGCCCCGGTGTTGTCAAGTATCTGGTAATTTCCTTACCCCAGTTATTTAGAAAGGATTTAATGTCGTAGATTCCCGCCCGTAGGGGAATAAGCAGATCGTAGTAGCTTGTTGTTCCCTCGCAAAACCACAAACAGCGGGTGTAGTTTTCTTGATCGTAGTCGAAAACTTCCAACTCCTGAGGACGAATGCGCTTGACATTCCACAGGTGAAAGAATTCGTGTGCTACCAATTGCATAAAGCGATCGTATTTCTCGCGATCGCGAAATCCAAACCGCTGGTAAATGAGCGAACAGCTGTTCTTGTGCTCTAAGCCACCATAAGCTTGAGCAAATAAATGCAGCAGAAATACGTACCTTTCGTAGGGCAAACCCCCAAATATCCGCGCTTCCGCTTCGATAATTTTTTTGATATCGGCAATTATCTGTGGCGCTCGAAAATTTCCTCGTCCCCAAATTGCTAGCTCGTGAGGTTTTCCCAACACTTCAAAGTGATACAACTGATGAGAGCCAATTTCAAAGGGACTATCCACCAGGGTATCAAAATCTGCAGCAAAGAAAGTGTTAGCTTTTTCTGGAACTGATGGTAATGCTGTGGTCACTACCCATTCTGGACGTGGGGGAATAATAGTTACATAAATTGGTTGCCTCTCGAGTCCTGGTATTCTAAAAAACAGCGCCGCTCCATTAAAGTAACCGTGAGTTCCATCTAAATGGTTTGTCCGCACGCTCAATTCGTTCGCAAATATACGGTAGGTTATAGTGATTTCTGAAACATCACCCGTCTCCACTTGCCAGTGATTCTTACTCACTTTTCGCCACGGTAAAGGTTTTTTGTTGGCAAAAGCAGCAAAATCCTGTAGATGCTTGGCGTATTCCCGCACTAAGTAGGAACCGGGAGTCCACACTGGCATTTTTAAATCTAAAGTAGAGCCCAGGTAGCCTCCCAGACGCAGAGTTACCTCAAATAGATGAGTTTCTGGTCGGGACATGGCCACCTGGTAATGAATTGAGGGTACTTTTTCCTGGGGGCAAGTATCGGTACAAGGTGCTATTGTTTCCTTCATCTGCAGTCCAGAGTAAACATTGGGGAGACTTGAGTTAAAAGATTAACTTAACTCCTAGCTCCTAACTCACAACTCCTATACGGACAAACGGCTTGAAAGCCCATACTATTAAACTTTACCAGCCAAATTAGTTAATTGTCGGAAATTGACGAGAAAAATTGCCTGATTTGTAGCGTCTATCTCGATCCAGCCTTTTTCATGTAGTTTTTCCATGATTTTGGTAGTTTCTTCCACTCCAATTTCCGTCACGTCGGCTAAGTCTTTGAAGGGAATATAAAAAATTTCCTTTCCTTTGGGTGTTTCCTGACCGTAGTTTTCTGCCAAACTCACAAGAGTATGAGCAAGTTTCACAGCAGGTGGACTAGAACGCATCTGCAAGCGGACATTAGCATGACGCAATCGCCGCACCATCAACTGCAGCATGCGATGGTGTAACTGTGGGTCTTTGAACAAGATCTGAATGAATCTTTCCCTGGAAATACTCAGTAGCTTAACCGGTGAAAGAGCAACTACATCTGTGGAACGAGGAGATTCATCCAAAATTGCCATTTCTCCAAAAAAATCGCCTCGACCCAAAATCGCTAAAGCTACAGAAGTTTCTCCCACCGTGCGCCGAACTTTTACCCAGCCAGAAACTACAAAATAAACTGCATTACCCCAAGCATCCTCCATCAAAACAGCTCGTCCTGCAGGATATTCATGTTCTACAGCCACCGATAGCAACCACTCCAGAACTTGTGGATTGGCTGTACTCATCAAGGGGAAGAGTTCGCTAAAAACCTCTGTATTCATGAAGTATTTACTAAAAAATAATTTAAGATTAAAATGAAGATTTACAATTTACTGATACAGAACATTTCAGACCGCAATTCTACTAAAGTTATGGTGAAAAATCTGGCATACATTCAACTTATGTCTTATTGCCCGGTGGGTCTAGAGTCCATTACACCATAGGAACCGCGGGATCGAAATCAGCGGTTCTACCGAAAAAGAAATAAATAAAAACAGAGACAAGTTGAAGTTGCCTGCAGACCAAAAATCTTGACAAACTACTAAATCTTAACTACTCTTGTAGTTTGTGAATATTATTATTCTCAATACGCCATTTCACCTAAAGTGGAAAAGCTCTGGTGAATTTCTTGGTTTGACAACTTGTGGCAAAGAAAACTTACATGCTCAAAATTTCTTTAGAAATGAGTACTTAAGTACTGACTACAAGCTACGCATTTTTGGCAAGAATTGCTATTACTAATTGCTTTCTACCCATCGCAGACATTTGAGTGCACCCGGGGCGAATATTCGCTAGTGAAGAAAAGCTTGCACAGACAAGCTGAGAACAACTAACTGACAAATTTCCATTTCTTACTGTTGGCTTCTCAAAGCTTGAGCAGTAAGGTAAATTTTAGTCCATTCGCCCATAACTTGATGAGTTTTGAGTTTTAATTTTTGGGCAATTTCTTCTATAGTATGACCAGCTCGTCGCCATTGCAGAATTTCTCGCCCCGTGGAAGTCAAATTTTTCTCTAATTGGTGAAGTTGGTTTGGTGTCAGTCCTAAGTTGTGTTCTTGTAAAGAAGTTCCCAACCAGTTTTCCACTAATTCTGGTTTGTCTTTGAGAGCAAAAACACGTACAGCGTGGTAGCTAACTTTTTCTCGTAGCCTGTATACTTCTTTGATCGGCTTGTTTAATTTTTTGGCGATCGCGTCTTGGGATTTACCTTGCAGGTACAACCGCAACCATTCTACTGCTTCTTGACCTAGATTTGCTTGTAAATAATTTTCAAATTCTTGCTTGACTGCTTCTCGCAGTGCTTGTTGTTCTTCTACTTCTTGTGCTTGTTGGTATTCTGCCACTGCTTGGCTATCTACCAAGCTAAGGCGATTGTCATTCTCATCGTTAAGAATTTCTTCTGAAACTAGTCGGACTACATCGCTGCTGGGTACTTGGGTTAAACCACCACGTTGAGTTCTGCGCAGGTAATTCACAAAACGATACGCTAATAGGGGTTGGTTGCGTACCGGTCGCAAACAATACTCTTCTATAGTGGCAAACAGCAGTGCATTTCGCAAGCGTGAATTCGCTGTGAGTTGGGAAATGCAAGCCATTTGTTCTTGTATGTAACTATCGCTTTGCAACAGTTCTTGAATAACTTCTTGCAATACATCCAGTACCGTTCGCTGGCGATCGCGACTTAAAGCAATCCATGTTTGGATCTTATGTCGCAATACTACTAAACTTCCCAAACGAGTAATTAAATTGCGGTAAGCTATTTCTCGTCCCTTTCCCAAGTAGCGCTGATGTAAAATCTTCCAGCGATATTCCATTGCTTGTTTGGCGATATCCAGTTCCTTGGGGTTCAACTGTTCAAATCGCTCTTGGCGACTTCCTAAAAGCCAGGAAATTACGCTTTCTCTATTTGCTACAGACTCCTCTGGACACTCTGCAGCTAGACGCTGGCGCCAATAATGGGCCAGTTTTTCTGCTTCTGAAGAAGCAGTGGTGAGATTGCGCTCCTCGAAACCCTGTTTTAAAGTTTGCATCACAACCCCCATGTTTTGTCCTACTTGAGTCTTGGACTAGCAGTCTCTGTATTTACCCCTATTTACAACGATGTCCCTTGGCCATCTGTTGTTATTCCACTTTTATTACGTTTTAACTCGCTAGTTTTATGCAGATATTTTTTCATCTTGATAAAATCTTTACAGTCTCTCTCCTTTGCTACTTAATTCTCTTCCATTACAAACAGCCATAGCATTCACCACACTTCTAAAGAAGTGCAAAGGGACCTGGTATTTTACCTTCCTTGCATTGGTGAATTCAGCTTTGCCACAAAAAGACGCTATTTAGGTTATTTAAGTTTCTTTTTTTCCACAAATTTGGCCAGACTTTCTCATTAAGTGCATTCTTTTTCCCAAGGCGGATTCCTACACCGGAAACCGCCACAGCAATAATGGTTGTAGCAATTTGCAACAAGATTTTAGTGATTTTTGCTTCTTAGAGAATTAGCGACTGCTGGGTCTGGGGACTACGGGATTTTCTACTGCTTGTCTGTAGGTTTCAACTTCATCTGTAAAACCGATAGGTAAAACTGCTTCCACGTTTTCGTGGGGACGAGGAATGATTACCCAGGTTTCGACGACTCCACCGTAAACTTGTTCTGCTGCAGCAACACCAGCAGCTACAGCAGTTTTTACCTCTTGGATATCACCGCGTACGTTAACTGCAAAACGAGCGCTACCTGCTCTGATGTAACCTACGAGGGTGACTCGACCAGCTTTCACCATCGCATCTGCTGCTGCTAATACAGCTGGAAAACCCTTAGTCTCAATTGATCCAACTGCCTGTAGTGGCATTGGTTATCTCCTATATATAAATAAAAGTATGTGGCGCTACCAAGAAATTGTACGAAGGTTCCTACACCTAATTTTTATATATACTATTATTTTGCAGCAATTTACTTTTGCAGAAAGTAAATACCATTAGCTTCAAAAGATGCGGAACGGTTCTGATTTTTTTGTAAAATGTATGGGAAGGACGCTTTCAACGTTTTCTGGGGGATTGGGAATAATGTAGTAAGTGATAACTTTGCCACCCTCACCTTGAGCTTGATTACCCGCTTCAATACCTGCTTGGACTGCTGTTTTCACTTCTGCAACTTGTCCTCGTACTGCGACTATAAAACGAGCCGCTTCTGCTAAACCGTAGTATACAAGGGTGACTTCAGCAGCTTTCACCATTGCATCTGCTGCTGCTAATACGGGGGGAAAACCTAGAGTTTCTATTACTCCAACTGCTAACGGCATGGTACCAGCTCCTTTTCCAGAAGAAGTAATATTTATTGTACGCGTCCGGATGACAGATTGGGACTTGCAAGTGAGTGGATGCCAAAACCTTGTCATTCTATTACCAGACTAAAGCGTGGTGTTATTTTTTGTTTATTTAGAGAATTTTTGGCGCTTTTATTTACCATGGCTTGGAATTTCTTCATAAAATCTCAAAGCTAATATGTTGGTAGGATCTGAGTGCTTTTTGCCTTTTCTGCAATTATTTACATTAAGATAGAATTGTTAAGGCTTATTTACAGAGTTTGCTGTTTTTGCCAAATTCTGTTCAACCAACTCACCACAAGACAGATAAAATTTCCTAGAAAGTACCGGAACGCGCTTAATTATGACGCTCCCTATCCGTAACGTTGCTATTATTGCTCACGTCGACCACGGTAAAACAACCCTTGTTGATGCTCTCCTCAAACAATCCGGAATTTTCCGTGAAGGTGAAGACGTTCCGGAGTGCGTGATGGACTTCAACGTCCTGGAACGGGAGCGGGGAATTACGATTTTAGCAAAGAATACAGCCGTTAAATATAAAGATACGCTGATTAATATTGTCGATACTCCCGGACACGCTGACTTTGGCGGCGAAGTAGAACGGGTACTGGGTATGGTAGACGGTTGTCTTTTGATTGTAGATGCAAATGAAGGTCCCATGCCCCAAACTCGCTTCGTGTTGAAGAAAGCACTGGAAAAAGGATTGCGTCCTATAGTTGTGGTCAATAAAATCGATCGCCCTCAAGCAGACCCCTACGGAGCGATCGACAAGGTATTGGACTTGTTCCTGGAATTAGGAGCTGATGAAGACCAGTGTGACTTCCCTTATTTATTCGCTTCTGGTTTATCAGGTTACGCCAAAGTCAACTTGGACGACGAACCAAGGGATATGCAACCGCTATTCGACGCGATTTTGCGCTACGTACCACCACCAGTAGGCGATCCCCACAAGCCATTGCAGTTGCAGATTACAACTGTTGATTATTCTGAATATTTAGGGCGAATTGCCATTGGTAGAATTCATAACGGTACCATTCGTACGGGACAACAAGTGGCTTTGGTGAAAGACAAAGGTGAAATTATCAAAGCCAAAGTCACGAAGCTGATGGGTTTTGAAGGTTTGAAACGGGTAGATTTGCAAGAAGCGAGCGCGGGTCATATTGTGGCTGTGGCTGGTTTTGCCGATGCTAACATTGGTGAAACAATTACCGATCCCAACGAACCTCAAGCTTTACCGCTAATTAAGGTGGATGAACCAACTTTGCAGATGACCTTTTGGGTAAACGATTCGCCCTTTGCCGGTCAAGAAGGTAAGATGGTCACGTCCAGACAGCTGCGCGATCGCCTCTGGCGCGAATTAGAAACCAACGTTGCTTTGCGCGTGGAAGAAACTGACTCTCCGGATAAGTTTTTAGTTTCCGGTCGCGGCGAACTGCACCTCGGTATTTTAATCGAAACTATGCGTCGGGAGGGTTACGAATTTCAAGTATCTCAACCCCAAGTTATTTACCGGGAAGTAAACGGACAACCTTGCGAACCCTACGAACTTTTGGTCTTAGACGTACCTGAAGAAGCTGTGGGTAGTTGCATGGAACGTCTAGGACAACGCCGTGGCGAAATGCAAGATATGCAAGTAGGTGGTAACGGACGTACGCAACTAGAGTTTGTTATTCCTGCTCGCGGATTAATAGGTTTCCGGGGTGAATTCCTGCGCATGACGGGAGGAGAAGGTATAATGAATCACAGCTTCTTGGATTATCGCCCGCTCGCCGGCAATGTGGAAGTCCGCAGCAAAGGAGTTTTGATTGCTTGTGAAGAAGGTGTGGCTACCTTCTACGCCCTCAAGAATGCGGAAGATAGGGGTGTATTTTTTATTACTCCAGGGACGAGAGTCTACAAGGGTATGATTGTCGGCGAACACAACCGTCCCCAAGACTTGGAGCTGAATGTCTGCAAAACCAAGCAGCTTACGAATCACCGAGCAGCTAGCGCTGAGGAACTAGTACAGTTACAAGCACCAATAGAAATGAGCTTGGAGCGAGCTTTGGAGTACATAGGTCCCGATGAGTTGGTAGAAGTAACTCCCAAATCAATTCGGTTGCGGAAGATGACAAAAAAATTGGCGAAACGATAAGGTTTGCACTTAAGCCACCTGCCAAATTTTAATTGTGCGATCGGAACTGCCACTAGCAATAAATTTACCATCAGGACTCACGGCAATAGTATTGACCGTACCTGTATGTTCGCTAAGAGTTTGTAGCAATTCTCCTGACTGCAAACACCAAACTCTGATGGTATTATCTGCACCGCCACTAAACAGAATACATCCATCCGGACTAACAGCAATAGACTTTACTTCCTCTGCGTGTCCGGTAAAAGTATGCAGCAGTCTACCGCTAGAGAGTTCCCACATTTTGATGGTGCGATCGCCACCACCGCTCAAGAGAGTATCGCCATTGGGACTAATAGCAACACAGTAGACATCGCCTTTGTGTCCGCTCAGGGTGCGTAAAGGTTCGCCGGTACGAGGATTCCACAATCTAATTTTGCCGTCACTGCTAGCGCTGGCTAAAATTGTACCATCGGAACTAATAGCAGCAGCGTGAACTGCAAAGGCGTGCCAAAGAGTACAAATGCGATCGCCTTTGTGGAGGTTCCAAATTTTGATTTTATTGCTACCGCTGGCCAGAATCTTGCCATCAGGGCTAATAATAACGAAATTCACTGGTTTTTGATGTCCTAGTAGGGTATGCAATAATTTCCCTGTTGCAAGTTCCCAGACTTTGACGTTACCTTTGGGATGTTCGCAGCTACCAACAGCAAGAAAATTGCCGTCGGGACTAATGGCAACTGAGGAAACTTCTCCTATATTTTCACTTAAAGTGCGAATTGCTTTGCCACTTTTTAAATCCCACACCTGAATGGTTTTATCCGTACAACCACTCACTAAAATATTTCCATCTGGACTAATCGCTAGAGATTTAATTTTCCCTGCATGTCCTGTCAGGGTACGAGCAAGATAGACATGAATTTTTTGACATTTTGTTTTGAGATGAGCGATCGCGTACAAAATTTCCTCAACTTCAGTCATGCTCTTGCTATCGCCAATAGCAGCAAAATATTCTCTCAATTTTTGGAAATATTCCCTATCTTCTACCCGAACTGCTGATTTTATAGTTTGCAGTAAGTTATTTCCTTGCTGGTGTCTTACTTGACGCAATTCTAACCAAGTTTGAAGCGAGTATTCTACCTGTTGATTGGCAAGGGAGCGATCGCTAAGCTGTTTGAAACTGTGAGCTAATTGCAATGCTAGTTCTGGAATCCAATCCCGACGCTTGCTTTTGAGAGCCTGGTAAACTTGTTGGTAACCTGAGGCGATCGCTTGCAAGGACTGCAAATCTACTGGACTATTAATTAAACTTGGCAACAAATCTGGTAACAAGGGAGCTACATCGTGATGAATTAAGTGATATACATCTGCTACCCACCCCGCAACTAAGCAATGACAAGTAATTAATACTTGACAAAGTCTTTCAAAATCCTGACGATTTACCTGATACGGCAGTGATAACTTCCCCACATCTATTCCCTTAGCTTGCCATTTTTCTTCCTTTTCCAACAAGGCTAAATTAACAGCATTCTCTCTTCCCAAGCACTCAATTTCCTCTATATTTTCCCCCAAAGCTATCAACTCATCTCTGATTTTTCTCCATTCTCTAGCCCGATTCTTGGCTGACTCCTCCACAATTTCTTTGTAAGGTATCCGAGAAATAGTTTTATAGTAATAATTTTCTTGTTCAATTCCCCAATAAGCTATGCGGAAATTTAAATAATCTCCATCAGCTTCCGATTCTAAAATCAAAACTGGCTCCGTTTGCAACATCCCAAAAAGAGCCTTAATACTTGATTCACTGTGAAAACGTTTGCTCTCCCAAGCACCTGCCAAAAACTCTGTCGGTCTCACAGGATTTTGTAAAGAGTAATGTTTGCTAATAAAATCCCGCAATCCCTCTGCTAACTTTAACTCCATATTTATGGAAACTTCTTCCTGAGAATTATCAAAATTATCAAATTTTACTTTCGCCGGAGCAAGGAAAATCTTTAAAGGCTTGCGTTCGTGAGAAAAAGTAGTAGATGCTAATATTTGTGAAGGATATAAACGCAAAGGCCAGCTATCAAACAGCTTTTGCACCTCTGGTAATTTCAAAGCTGTTTCTTGTTCTTGAGTTGCTATTTGCAATTGCGTCTGGCGATAAAAAACTGCCAACTGCTGTTGCTCTATTTTCTGAGTTTTTTCTTGTTCTAATTCTCCTAAAATACTCAATTTTTGACTGGCACTATTTACAGTTTGAATAATTTCTTGAATGTGTCTGGGGTACTCATCTTTGTTTGTTTCTTGACGTACTTCATTGCTTTTTTGTACCAAACTTGCAATTACAGGTGCAAATTCTAGTACTAGTTGAAGTAGTAATCTTAAGCCTTGCTCCATACAGAGATGCCTGTTAAATAAATAACATTGATAACTTCGGTACTTGTAATGCTATGACTCAATAGAGGCATTACTGCCATTCAATAACGCTTCTACCTATGCCGATCCTACTACTGTAGTAGAGCTGTTGTGGAATTGAATTTTAAAAATGGGAAGAAATTATCAAAAAGTTTGGTTATGAAGAAGATAATAATCTACTACTGTCAAAAATTCTCTTAAATTGCTTCAAAACTTTCCCGTAACTTTCTAGATATTTGGCAAACTATTTTCCCCCTCCAGGAAGAATTATTGATAACAAGTAACCTCATACTTTGTTTTCAGACTTCTTTCCTAGATTTCCACAAAATCAAGATACCGCGCGCCATTAATTTTAGCCTGTAGATACCTGTTTTTCGCTTCCTATAACTTATTAATTATCCGTTAATATTCCAAACACAGTAGTAGTTGTGACCAACATCCAAAAAAAGATCGTCACTGGTACTTGTTTAAACTGCACCACGCAGCTACCTACACAAACCCGGTAAATTTGACGGTGTTTTGGTTTTTCAGCCATGGTCCAAGCTTAACGGTGAAGTTTGTGGTTATTGTTACATATTTTACTGTACTTGGCTGCCCCTAGTGAACCAAAACTTTAAAATTGTCGCGATTAATCGCCAGGCCAGTGCTCTACCACTACCTTAGTTTGAGTAAAAAATTCGACTGCATGGTTGCCTTGTCCGTACAAATCATGGAAGTAGCCGCTAAAAGGAAAAAATGCTATTGGCACGGCTACTCCAACATTGATACCGATGTTACCAGCTCGTGCTTCATAACAAAACTGACGTGCTGCCGCACCGCTACTGGTAAACAAACAAGCATATTACCGTATGAACCAATAAAATAGGTTCGTCAATGGTATTGACAGCAAGCAAACTCAAGACAGGACCAAAAATTTCCGTGCGAGCGATGTCGCTGTTAGGATCGACGCTGGGAATACGAGCATAACGACCGTCTGCTAATGGCTTTGCACCTTCATCTATTCCTTTTCTAATTAATTTTTCAATTCTCTTTTTGCTTTGCAGGCTAATTACCCGTTTTTTGACCACTGCAGCGATCGCTTCTGGAAAGAAGTATCGTGCTTCTCCAACCGTGACAGCTAATGTATCTTGCTACAGGAGTGGAACCGACAAAACTAATCGCCCGAATTTTAGGATGAACTAAAATAGCATCCACTGCTAGCTAGCTGCTTTTGTCCCGTTAACCGAATTCACCACCCTTTTTGGTAATCCAGTTTTTTCTAGTAACTGAATTTTTTGCATTATCAGCGGTATTTTTTGTGAAGGTTTGACGATGTATGTATTACTGCAATTAAGAGGGAATTATCCCCGGAAAATTAAAAGGAGCAATAACCACACAAACCCCTAAATGTTGTCGAATTATTATTTCATCAATACCTTTAGCACCTTTAGCAATATGCTCTAAATTCCTTCCCTGCGTCATCACAGGAATACCAACAGGCTACTTCCATATTTTCCATTGCTCGGCGCATCTCGCCTTTTGATTGTGTGAAAGTTTTACCGCACTCCTGAGTAACTATCCGTGCTAAATCCTCAAAATACTCTTCTAGCAAATTCTTAAGTTTGAATATATATTACACCCGTTCTGCAGACAAGGTGCTGCGCAACATAACAAAAGCTTCTGACACTGCTTGGTTAACCTCAGATACAAAAGAGGAACTTTTGCCAATATTTCTGCTGTTGCTGGGTTGGTAACGTCGGAAAACTTTGTAGCCAAAAATACACACCACTGACCGTTAATCAGTAAGGGAGGGTAGGAATGGCATTCATAAGCTTTGGATGCGCAAAAGTTTCATACAGTGATACGACACCGTAAATATACTATTTTCTTTACAAAGACTAAGCAAAATTAGCCCTAAAATTACGGTTTTCAGCACAAGATCTGCGGATTAAATTTATGTTAAAGGCGATTTTTTTCGACTCAAAGCTGCTTTTCGCATTAGTCAAGAAACTGATTTTTTTAGCTCATAATATCTTTGAAACTTATTATTTATTTACTTTTTGAGCTTACAAAAATTTAAAATCAAAGCATGAAAATAACTGCGTATTTTGTTAGAATATATCGAGATGATTAAATTAATTAATCCATTGGAAATCTACTAATACTCATTTGCTTTCTTGTTCAAATTTTCAGAAAACAACTTGCACAATAAGCAGCTATGTCAAAGAAAATTCGAGAACTAAAGCAAATGTTGCGTCAAGCTGGTTATACAGAACTCCCAGGGAAAGGAAATCATACTAATTGGGTACATCCCTTTTATGCTGGAAAATTAACGATTTCTGGCAAAGATGGAGCAGAGGTTAAACGTTATCAAGAACAAGAATTTCAATAATTTGTCAATCAAATTAGAAATATGAGAAGAAACAAAAACAGGATGAAGCCGAACAATGAGTAAGTTTAAGTATCAGATGGTAATTCAATGGTCTGATGAAGATAACTGCTTCTTAGTAGGATTCCCTGATTTTCCCGGACAGCGTTGGCGGACTCACGGAAACAGTTATGAGTCAGCGGTCCAAAATGGCGTTGAAGCGTTAGAGTCTTTGATTATGGCATACGAAGCAACAGGCGAACCGCTTCCCCAACCAAGCGTTTACAAAGCTGCTTAGCTTGGTAGAGCTAAAGTGCAGACACAAGTATAAGAGTGAGTGTATGTATTTGATACCTCTACAGCTACAAGTTGTAGGGGTATTTATATATTGCTGTGGTTAGCAAATACAATTTCACCAAAACCAAACGTCCTACAACAGAAGGTCCTCACCGTTCCAAGCGGGGGATTTTATAAAATTTGATTTGTTTCTATAAATAAATTCAGGGGCTTGACACTATCTGGCAGAGTACAGAAATCTGATTTTAGTATTAAAAATTGCATTCTTCTCTTCCACCTTTATTAGGATAAAAAAATAACCATCAATCAAGTAATAAAATAGCTAAATTCACCGTTGTCTTTTTTGGCTCGTTCTGTAATTATCTGAGGGTAGGAGCTATCATAAAGTTAACTAGGCAATGCCAGCGAGTTGGTAAATCTAGAACTAAGACCCTCGGTAGATATATACACTCAGGAGTATTTGCAGGAGGGACAAAGTTGGATAAGGTTTAGGGATTATGGACAACAGCGGCGGCATTGCACTAAAACATCAAGAGCGGTTTTCCGCATCCGGGAGCGTCTGCATGGTGTAAAAACCTACCTGAGGCGGGTTTTGGTTTCACCGTTGTTTGCGATAGTCTAGAGCGTTTTTCTCGGGTGGAATCATGACAGAGAACAGACAGTAGTCGCTTCTGGGTTGCTCTGCCAAAAGCTGTTCTCAATTACAACGCTACGGTATAATGAGCAAAATTCTTCGTTTTTTGATTGTTGATGACAATCCAGGCGATCGCGCTTTAGCCATTCAAGAACTCAGACGAGAATTTCCCCAACTTCAAGCCTGGGAAATTACAGACGCCATTAGTTTTGACCAAGCAGTAGCAACAGGTAAATTTAATTTGGTTATTACCGACTACCAACTTAGTTGGAGTAACGGTTTGAAAGTGTTACAGGCCATCAAGCAACGCCATCCTCTCTGTCCGGTGATTATGTTTACCAGTACAGGGGACGAAGAAATTGCAGTAGAAGCAATGAAAACCGGACTGGATGATTACATTCTCAAGTTACCTAACAGGTATATTCGTTTACCTGCTGCCGTGAAAGCGGCTTTAGAAAAAGCAGAAACCCAACGACGAGTAGCTTTGTTAGAAATTCGTCTGCAAGGATTGCTCGATCAGCTAAAGGTAGGAGTTTTTCGCGCTAATCGTGCAGGAGAACTACTAGAGTGCAACAGAGCGTTTCTCAACTTGCTGAGCGTGGATTCACTCACCAGTGTCCAAACAATGCAGCTGCTGAACCTACAAGAACTTTATTCGCAACTAATCAATCAACCCCTTCGCCAACAAGAGTGTGAATTACAACTAAATCGAGCCGACGGAATGCAAATTTGGGTTCTTTTGAGCACGACCCTCAACCAGATTAACGGTGAAACTGTCATCGATGGCTTGATCGAGGATATCACCGCCCGCAAACAGGTCGAAGCCCAACTGCGACAACTAACATTAACTCTAGAGGAGCGAGTCAAAGAACGCACGCAAGAATTAGAAGCAGCAAATCGAGAACTAACAGCTTTAAATCGGCAATTAGCTTTGGCAAATCAAGACTTAGAAGAATTCGCCTGCTCTGTCTCCCACGACTTGGGCGCACCATTACGTGCCATTCAAGGGTTCAGCGAAATCTTATTAGAAAGACAAACAGAACTATCCAACCCAAACTATCAAATTTACCTGCAACGGATCTTTGAAAACGCCCGACAATTAGACAGATTAACCCAAGAACTGCTTACTTACTGCCAGCTGAGCCGAATTGACATGCCTTTGCAACCAATAAACTTGTCTTTGTTAATGGCACAAATTCTGGCTCGACAAGAAGCAGAATTACAACAGCAAAAAGCGATCGTGCAGGTTGAAGAACCTTTAGCTGAAGTAATAGGTAATCGTATTATCCTCGAACAAGTACTCATTAACTTGTTAACTAACGCTATTAAGTTTGTGGCGCCAGGAGTACAACCCCAAGTACGAGTGTGGGTGGAGGAGCGCAAAAGTGAAGAAGCTTGCTTGACACAAACAAATTCCCCGCCCCACAGCGATTGGATACGTCTTTGGGTACAAGACAACGGCATTGGCATTGCCGACAGCGATTTGGAGCGAATTTTTAGCGTTTTTGAACGTTTGCACGGTAGTGAAGTTTATCCTGGTACGGGAATTGGTTTGGCGATCGTCCGCAAAGGAGTGGAGCGCATGGGCGGTCGAGTCGGCGTAGAATCTCAACTAGGAAGGGGAAGCCGTTTTTGGATAGAATTACCAAAAGCGACAAAAGGAGAATAAGCGCTTTACAATTTGGAAGGTACAATTTTACTAGTTGAGGAGCAAGTGCCAAGTATTCTCCTCATCCCGCAAGCTTTTTGTAAAGCACGGTCAAAATGCAAACTCTACTTTCAAGATATAGTTGGAACGCCAACCAGACGGTATAATCTACACTCGAACATTTACTTAATGTAGTCTTAATTACTAATAGAGAGTTTGCCGATACCCGTACAAAAATGCTGACATGGTCTTGATAGCCACCTTGATACGTAGGTAGTTTCCCACACAATCCCCGATGCCTGTTACTTGCAGCAAAGCATTATGTTACGCATTCTTCTGATTGACGACAATCCCAACGATCGCTTGCTTGTCATCCACGCTCTCGAACGAGAGTTTTCCTCGCTCGAGGTTAAGCAAATTATTCGACCAGAAGATTTGGAACAGGCATTGTCGGCAGGACAATTCGATCTAGCAATTACTGACTATCAACTGCGATGGAATGATGGCTTGACTGTTCTGCGAGCGATCAAAAGCCGTTATCCCGATTGCCCGGTAGTCATGTTTACCAACAGCGGCACCCAAGAAGTAGCAGTAGAAGCAATGAAATCAGGGTTGGATGATTACGTGCTCAAGTCTCCCAACCATTATGTACGTCTACCTGCAGCTGTTCGCCTAGCATTGGAACGGGTGGCAACTCGCCGCAAAGCAGCCGAACTAGAGGTACGCTTCCAAAATCTACTCAATCAATTGCACGTAGGAGTCTATCGCTTAACAGCAAACGGAACTCTACTGGAAGGTAATTCTGCCTTTGTGGAACTATTGGGTTTAAACTCCTGGCAGGAAATTCCAGAAAATCAAACACTGGAATCTTATTTTCAACCAGAAGACTATGCCCAGCTTCTAAATCAACTTTACCAAGATGGCAACGTTCGCGATCGCGAAGTAGCTCTGCATCGAGCAGATGGTAGCGTAATTTGGGTACGAATTAGCAAAACTTTTACTACTGTTGGTGGTGCCACCTTTATCGATGGCTTGATGGAGGATATAACCAAACGCAAATTAGCAGAAAAAGCACTCCAAGAGAGCGAAGCAAGGTTTAGGTGGTTGTTTGATTCTAATGTAATCGGTATAGCTTTTTGGGATACTGATGGCAAAATTGTAGAGGCAAACGACGCTTATTTGCAACTAATAGGCTACACGCGAGAGGAAATGCGCTCGGGAGCTTTACACTGGCAAAATATTACCTCTTTGGAAAACCAAGATGTACAGCGGCAGATAATAGAAGAACTCAAACAGTTCGGTGTTTCTACTCCTGTAGAATATAGCTACATTCACAAAGCAGGTCATCGAGTTCCAATCCTTATCGGCTGCGCTTTTCGCCAAGGCTCCCAATCAGATGGGATCGCCTTTGTTGTCGATTTGAGCGAACGCAAACGAGCAGAACAAGAGCGAGAACAATTGCTACAACGAGAACGCGCCGCACGAGCAGAAGCAGAGGCCGCCAACCGCATCAAAGATGAATTTCTAGCCATTTTATCCCACGAGTTGCGATCGCCCCTAAATCCTATCTTAGGTTGGTCCAAATTACTGGCCACTCGCAAATTAGACGCAGCCAAAACTGCTGAAGCCTTGGCAATCATCGAGCGCAATGCTAAACTACAAGCTCAACTTATTGAAGATCTGCTTGATGTCTCCCAAATCCTGCGGGGCAAATTAAGCCTGAGTATTTCCTCTGTAGATTTAGTTTCCGTCATTTCGGCAGCTTTAGAAACCGTCCGTTTAGCAGCGCAAGCAAAAGCAATAGAAATTCACACTGTCTTTGAGCCAAACGTAGGGTTGATTTTGGGAGACCCAACCCGCTTGCAACAAGTTGTCTGGAATTTACTTTCCAACGCGATCAAATTCACACCTGTAGGTGGTCGGGTACAAGTGCGACTGTCAAAAGATTTTCTTACCAATACCCAATCTCCAAACGCCAGTTTTTTATCCCCTGTTGCTGATTGCGCCCAAATTACCGTCAGCGACACCGGTCAGGGAATTAGTCAAGATTTTTTGCCTTATGTGTTCGACTACTTTCGTCAAGCAGATAGCAAAACTACCAGACAAGTGGGTGGACTGGGATTGGGACTTGCAATTGTCAAACATATAGTGGAAATGCACGGCGGTACGGTTAGCGCCCACAGCCCTGGAGAAGGACAGGGAGCAACCTTTATCGTTAAATTGCCGTTGATGACAGCACCTTCACCCCCGACAAAGCATAAAGAAAGCTCGCAGTCTGAGAAATTTTCTATACTAAAGGGTGTGCGAGTCTTAGTTGTAGATGACGAAGCTGATTCGCGAGAATTAGTTGCTTTTGTTCTCCAAGAATACGGAGCACAAGTAACAACGGTAACATCAGCCCTAGCAGCACTTCAAGCTGCAACTAACATCAAGCCAGATGTTTTGGTGCTGGATATCGGTATGCCGCAAATAGATGGTTACATGCTACTGCGTCAAATTAGAAGCTTGTCTTCCAAACAAGGAGGAAATACCCCCGCCATCGCCCTGACAGCTTACGCTAGTGAAGTTGACAAACAAAAAGCTTTGGCAGCGGGTTTTCAAATACACTTGCCCAAGCCGATAGAACCAGAGCAGTTGCTGAACGCGATCGCAACCTTACTACATTAATTAACTCAAATTTCCACAACGAACGGTACTAGCTTTTATATTCATACCTGCGAACAACTCTGATTGATTGCAGATATGTAAAAACATTTCATATGTGCAATGCTCGCTCCTGGATATTGGCAGCAATACGTGACAGCAACAGCCAGTTCACCAACCTTTCAATCTGCCTTTCCAAGCTGTAGTTGCCCCTCCGCCTTGAGTGCAGACCAACTTTTGGTTTTTGATGACCCGTTGTTAAATAACACTTTAAGTAAGTGCTTGAGTACTCATTGCAAGCTACGAACATTTGCAGCCATTTTGGGGACAAACGGTCTAACTACCGCATGCATTTATGTTATGAACTCTTGATTATTAATAGCTGGAAGGTCTTTTTGATACCTAAACAAAATTGCTGGCGTATTTCCCATGCCGTTTCTTGCTTTCTATAAGATTCATCTTCAGCAATGCTGATAAATTCCACCAGAATATTCATGATTTCAGATTATTTTTTATCTGCAAGAAATAATGAATCAATCGCAAAGAAAAAGCAGATTGTTCTTTGGTTTTATTTTTGCAATTCTTGCTGTGTAAAGATTTTAACCGAGATTTATACATGTAAATAATTATTAAAAAAGTACAAGTGATTTTAAAAAAATGTCAATAAAATTGATAAAAACAACCAGCAAAGTTAGTCAAAAAAGACGGATGATTGTTAGTATCGTTGAGAAGAAAAACACCAGAATTACCTAAGATTTCTCTCACTTTACTATCGCAACTTCAGATGAAAATTCCAAAAATCAGGTGAAAGATAATGCTGTAATCATTATCCTTGTATTGCCATCGGACATTGCCAAAAAACTAACAACACTGAAAGAACAATAATTATGAGTAAAAACACGAATGCAGTATCGCGCTGGCGCGAAAAATTACCTTTTCCCCTACAACGTTTAGCAGATTTAGCTTACAACTACTGGTGGTCTTGGACAAGCGATCGCATAGCCTTGTTCCAAACCATAGATCCCCAAGAATGGGAACGTTGCGGACACAATCCAGTGGCAATACTAGCTGGAGCAACATACGAACGCCTGACCCAGCTAGCAGAAGACCCGTTTTACCTCAAACAAATTTCTACCTTGGCGCGAGAGTTTGATGAATACATGAGGCAAACAAATACCTGGGTAAGTCGGGTAGCACCGCAAATTTCGGCTGCGCATCCCATAGCATACTTTTGCGCCGAGTTTGGCATTCACGAATCTTTACCCATTTACTCTGGAGGATTAGGCATTCTTGCAGGCGATCACCTCAAATCAGCATCAGATTTGGGTGTACCGATGGTAGGAGTCGGCTTGCTTTATCGCCAAGGTTACTTCCGCCAACGCCTCAACCGTAGCGGTTGGCAAGAAGATTACTACGTCGACAATCCTTTCCACTGCATGCCTTTGGAATTAATCCAAAACGAACAAGGAGAACCACTTACTATCGAACTAGAAATTCGCCAGCGTCGGGTGAAAGTACAAATTTGGCAAGTGCAAGTGGGACGAGTCAAGCTTTATCTGTTAGATAGCGATCGCCCTGACAACGATCCCATCGATCGCTGGCTGACTGCACACCTGTACGGTGGAAACCAAGAAACCCGCATTGCCCAAGAAGTAGTTTTGGGAATTGGTGGTGTCCGTGCTCTCAAAGCTTTAGGAATTCAACCATCTGTTTATCACCTCAACGAAGGCCACGCAGCTTTTTGTACCTTAGAAATTGCTCGCCAACTGATCGAGAGCACTGGCAAATCCTTCTACGACATCGAAGCCGATGTCCGCCAGCAGTGTGTATTTACCACTCACACACCCGTTCCCGCCGGTCACGATGTTTTTTCTCCCGACTTAATGGACTCGTTTTTTGCCCATTACTGGCCGCAGCTGGGGCTTGAGCGCGAACAATTTTTAGCCTTGGGCGCACGCCGGCTGGGCGATCCCTGGGAACCTTTTGGCATGACCGTGTTAGCACTGCGGATGTGTCGAACTTCCAACGCTGTCAGCGAATTGCACGGACGGGTTTCCCGGCAAATGTGGTCTGTTCTTTATCTCCATCGCTCCGAAGACAAAGTTCCTATTGGTTATATTACCAACGGCGTGCACGCACCCACGTGGACAGCTCCGTTAATGGCAGATTTATACGATCGCTATTTGGGAACAGATTGGAAAAATCGCGTTGCCGATCCCCAAATGTGGGAGAAAATAGACGATATTCCCAATGAAGAATTGTGGTGGCGACATCAAATTCTCAAAGAAAGACTGATTGCCCACACTCGCCACAAAGTAAAAATGGCCAGACAAGGACGAGGTGAGGAGTACGAAAGAATTCAAGCTGCCGACACTTTACTAGATCCAAAAGCCTTAACTATTGGATTTGCCAGACGTTTTTCACCCTACAAGCGCGGACATTTACTACTGCGCGACGCCGAGCGCGCTTTGCGGATTTTTGGCAATAGCGATCGCCCAGTACAAATTATCTTCTCTGGTAAGGCCCATCCTGCTGATGAAGAAGGCAAGCGCATCATTCAACGCTTGATGGAATGGTGCAGACATCCTGCTATTGTCAACCGTGTCGCTTTTATCGAAGACTACGACATTTACACCGCCACCAAACTCGTACAAGGCGTTGATGTCTGGTTAAACAATCCCCGTCGCCCCTTGGAAGCATCTGGTACCAGCGGACAAAAAGTCTGCTTTAACGGCGGTATCAATTGTAGCGTGCTGGATGGTTGGTGGTGCGAAGGCTATAAAGCCGATGCCAATGGCAAAGGTATCAACGGCTGGGCTATTGGCGAAGACGCCCACACCAGCGACCAAGAATTGCAAGACCGCATTGATTCGGAATCACTGTATAAATTATTAGAAGAGGAAATTGTTCCCCTCTACTACGACCAAGACCCTAACGGCATTCCCCACGGTTGGATACAAATGATGAAGGCATCCATTAAAACCAATGCACCTTTATTTAACACCAACAGAATGGTGGCTGATTACGTTTCTCAGGTATACGTACCAGAAATTTCTCTAAAAGTACCGCCGATTTTGGCAAAAGTTTCACTATAGGAACTGCATAAAAAATTATGTCCGTAAGGTGGGCTTTTTGCCTACCTTTTTTGCTTGCAGGAAATATCAAGCTCTGGAAAACCCCTTTAGCATTTTGTTCAACCATAGCCTCCGTGGGGAATCCTACTAAAAACAGCAAGCGTTCAATACTTGCCACTAAGTATGGCGCGTTGTTTAGCAAATATCCTATGGAATCGGCTTATCTCATGCTCAAGCAATGTGACCAAAATCAGACATGTTCCCACAATCAATTTCGCGATACAGTCAAAAAATTTCTCAGTCTTTTTCTACCCTTAACTGCATTGGTGGGGACAGGGTTAGTTACTTTTTCTCAGATTGAAACTAATACCATCAAAAGTGAAATTGCTAGCACTGAGCGCCGTGAAGTAGAAGTGAAAAAAGAATTGTTTATCAATCACCTCAGTTCAATTCGAGCAGATTTAATGGTACTTTCACAACAACACGAGCTGCAACTGATTTTCGATTCCACCAGCAGTCAAGAAACTTTCAGAAAGTCTCGAGCAGCTTTAGCACGAGAGTACCTAGTCGCGTCCCAACAAAAGAAACTGTATAACGAAATTCGCTTGGTGGATATTACCGGAAAGGAACTAGTACGAGTTCACTTCGACCTCGGCAAGGCCAACATCATACCCGATGCACAGTTACAAAATCATTCTCATCGCTACTGGTTTAAAGATACACTGATGTTGAAAAAGGGCGAGGTTTTTATTTCTCCATTGGACTTAAAAATTGATTCTGGCAAGATCGAGCAACCCCTAAAACCCATAATTCGCTTTGGAACACCGGTGTTCGACTCCCAAGGACGCAAGCGCGGGATGTTGGTACTTAGCTACCTAGCAGAAATTCTTTTGCAAAAATTATCGCCACAACATTCCCTTTCTTCCGGAAATTTCATGCTCCTCAACTCCCAAGGATATTGGCTCAAAGGAATAAAGGCGGAAGATGAATGGGGTTTTATGTATGACGATCGCCGCGATCGCACCCTCAAGAAAGCTTTTCCCGAAACCTGGAAGCAAATCAATGCTCAACAAACCGGACAGTTTCAAAACCATCAAGGATTGTATACTTTTACAACTATTTATCCTCTGCTAGGCATTAAAGGAGCAAAGTCGAGTACCGGTTCCGGTAATCCTTTTGGTAACAGCCAAGCTCGAGTGGATGCTAAATCTTACTACTGGAAGCTAGTGACGTTTGTGCCGACAACAGTTTTAAAAGCGCGAGTGCAAAAAATCCACAATCAACTGCAACTGCTATTCGTTACTTTGACAGGATTAATTGCTACCGGCTGTTGGCTCCTTGTCCAGGCTACCATTAAGCGTCAGCAAAGCGAACAACAAGCAAAAGGATTAAAGCAAACCCTAGAAGAAATGCATCGCAACCAAGCGCAATTGGTGCAAACTGAAAAAATGGCTAGCCTCGGTCAACTTGTTGCTGGAGTTGCTCACGAAATCAACAATCCCGTTAACTTTATTCACGGCAATCTCATTCACACCAACGAATACGCCCATAATCTGCTGAAGTTAATTCAGCTTTACCAAAAGCATTATCCCAATCCGGTTCCGGAAATTCAAGCGGAAATAGAGGCGGTAGATTTAGCATTTTTGCAACAAGATTTACCCAAACTGCTCACATCTATGAAAGTGGGAGCCGATCGCATCCGTCAAATTGTGTTGTCGCTTCGCAACTTCTCGCGCACGGATGAAGCTGATTGTAAAGAAGTTGATATTCACGAGGGACTGGAAAGCACGCTGCTGATTTTGCAGCATCGCCTCAAACCTAAATCCGAACGTCCAGCAATTGAAATCGTCCGAGAGTACAGTTGTTTGCCTTTAGTAGAATGCTATCCGGGACAGCTCAATCAGGTTTTCATGAACATCCTGGCCAACGCCATTGATGCTTTAGAGGAAGTTAGCACTCAACAAACCTCTGCACCAACGCAAACTCATCCCGGTCAAATTACCCTTCGTACCTCCGTTGTTGATAGCGATTGGGTAGAAATTGCGATCGCCGATAATGGCCCTGGTATGTCTAAACGTATTCAAGAACAAATTTTCAACCCTTTTTTCACCACCAAACCTATCGGTAAAGGAACGGGAATGGGAATGTGGATTAGTTATCAAATTGTGACAGAAAAACATTGTGGGAAATTGCTATGCTTTTCCAAGCCTGGTGAGGGAACGGAGTTTGTAATTCGACTTCCTATTCGCCAAAAAGCTACAGCCAATTACCATGGTCTTTGATATTCTCATTCACACATAATTCTTTGGTCTTTGTATTAATTTTTCGCTCTTGACTGCAGAAAAAGTTTTCTGGAATTGTCGGTTACGATCTGTGTTTAAGTAAAAATTTTACCGCTTTACCCTAACGGCAAGCCTTGAGAGGAGAAAGAAGGTGAATCAAAGGTTGATTGTATTCCTGGCTACTATAATTTTTGCTACCCAAGGGCAATTCGCACTTGCCAGAGCTGAAAACTGGCGTGGTGTTTATGAATATGAAGGATACTTCGGACGAACCGCAGGCTCGTCGCCTATCGTCATGCATTACAAAATTAGTATCGCAGGTAACAAAAAAGCCCCCGCTATTCTTACCATCCAAGGTTTCCAAACTGACGAAACCTTAATCTGCAAAGTTGTTAGCGAAGATAATAACAAGCTTTTGTTATTGTTCCACAGTTATGGTAACGGCAAGGTCAAGAATCGCTATGGAGTGCAGGTTTACAAACCAGGTGAACCGCTTTTAGCTCTAGAACGGCGCCAACAAAACGGCAAGACCACTATCATTACCTACTGGTTAGCTCTTACAGACCCAACTGGTAAACAGCCAAAGCCAGGACGTTACTTTCACAAGGTTTACTAGTAAGGGTTAGAATTGAGTACAGTACAATTACTGAATTGATAAGTACTTTATTGAATTCAGTATTTACACAACTTTGCTAGCAGATATGTTGTCGTCTCCAAGACAAGGAAACCGTGACATAACTGACCCTACCGAAGAAGCGACCAAAAAGCAACACAGCAGTAACATTACTACAGGGAAAATATCCTTAGCATAGAATGTATTAAGATGTGTATAGCAAAATAGAGCTGAAAAAGCCGGCAATCAAGAAAAATAATTATGGCAGTTCGTCAAGATACGATTTGGGAGCGTTTTTTGTCTCCCGTAGTACGCTTGTTTATAGATGAGGAGGGTTTGCGGCGTTACGCTGAAAGTGTAGATTGGGACAAGCAAAGCGATCGCTTTTGGCGCGCTGATGTGGTAATTCCTACCTACTATAGCAGCCAAAACTTTCACGGTATTGAAGGTGGATATCTCAAATCCAGTGCTGCAGTTACCTACGATGCTGTGACTCAATACGTGCTACCGCCCAATGAAATTTGGGTACGTCAGGCTTTAATAGATGCTGTGAAAGTAAAACCGCGTCGCATCCTTGACTTGGGGTGCGGTACGGGTTCGACAACATTAATGCTCAAGCAAGCTTTTCCCGATGCAGAAGTAATTGGTTTGGATTTATCGCCCTACATGCTTGTCAGGGCCTCCCATAAATCTGAAAGTGCAGCTTTAAAAATCCACTGGCTGCATGGAAACGCAGAAAATACCGGCTTTGCTAGCGAATCGTTTGACTTGGTAACAGCTGTTTTGCTATTCCACGAAACACCATCAAGGGTATCTAAGATCATTTTGCAAGAAAGTTTTCGCTTGTTGCAGCCCGGCGGTCAAATGTTAGTTTTAGACGGCAACCAGGAAAGATTGCGTCAGTTAGATTGGCTTAATGATATATTTGAGGAGCCGTACATTCGCGAGTACGCCGCTGGCAGCATGGACGAATGGCTGAGCATAACGGGATTTCAAGCAGTGCAAACTCAAGATGTGTGGTGGATACATCAGCTATCTAGCGGTATAAAACCTTTACCAACAGCACGAGGAATTGCCCAAACTCAGATGCAGCAAAATACTTCCACGTCAACAGGTAACATATTAGATAATAAGGATTTGCAGGGCTTTCCTTCTCCAGCTTTTTGATACCACAGCATGACTTTAAAGGCAGTTCTGTTTGATTTTAATGGCGTCATCATTGATGATGAATCGATCCACGAGCAACTGCTCGGACAAATTCTGCTTGCAGAAAATCTGACTCTCAAACCAGGTGAATACAAACAAATTTGCTTGGGACGCAGCGATCGCGCTTGCTTACAAGATATCCTCACAAACCGAGGTCGCGTTTGTACTCCAGAGTATTTAAATCAATTATTAAAAAAAAGGCGCAGCTATACGTGCAGGAATTGGAAAAACTACAAAAACTACCCTTGTACCCAGGTGTAGATGATTTGATCTTTCAAGCGCGAGCACGCAATTTCAAGCTAGCCATTGTCAGCGGTGCAATTCGCCAAGAAATAGAACTTGTTCTCCATCGCGCCCAACTAGCTGAATATTTCGCGGCGATCGTCGCTGGAGATGATATTGCTGTGAGTAAACCAGAACCAGATCCTTATTTGTTAGCTGTAGAAATCCTCAACCAAACCTATCCTTCACTCAATCTTCAACCCCAAGAATGTCTGGCAATTGAAGATACCTTGGCCGGAATTCAAGCAGCAAAAAAAGCTGGTATGCAGGTAGTAGGTGTAGCAAATACTTACCCCTTTCACATGCTTCAGCGCCAAGCTCACTGGACTGTAGATTATCTCACAGATTTAGAACTAGAACGAGTGCAAGAAGTTTACTCCCAGCGCCAGTGCCAACCTACCCTTGGTGGATGCTAAAATTACTGATAGCCCTTTGCTAGCCGACAAATTGGGGAATTAGCTCAGTTGGTAGAGCGCTGCGATCGCACCGCAGAGGTCAGGGGTTCAAATCCCCTATTCTCCATTTGCTTGCACTTACGGCGGCAAGTCGGTAGCGAGTGGCTGTTTTGGGAAGACCGTCACGGCAAGGCGATCGCATATCTGCATCAAAATCGCACGCTCGTCGCGTCGTGGCCGCGTTCTCGCAAAACGTGCCGAAGGTAATCGCCAGTCAGTAACGGGAACACGAGATTGTATAGCAGAAAACTAAGATCCTGTGTTAGTAGTTTTTAATCAATAGCTCTTGCCCCTGAGCAGCACCTGACTGTTTGTAGTTGTTCATACCGTACTGAAGCGTCCATTCAGTAATGTTGGCAAAGCTAAACATTTTCCTAATTTCTTCAGAGTCATCATAAGTGATTAGCCACCTGTGCAAGCATTTACGCATATTTCTAGCAAACCGTTCATGATCGAAAGCAGTATGCAAATTTCCTTTCCAGCCATAGAGTTTTGATTTTGTAGCACTTAAATAAGGTGGATCCAGAAAAATAAAAACATTTTTTCCTTCTGGAAATAGCAGATTTTCGTAATCACCACAAGTAATATCAACTCCTGATAAATAAGCAGAGAGACCGCGCAGTCTCTTGATTGATGAATCTGTAAACCTGCGCTCAAAAGCTTGTTGAGAGTAACCACCTGAATCTACAGTACCCGAGAAAGTTATTCGATTGAGAACAAAAAAACGTACTGCTTTTTCAAAGTCGTTAAATTTGAGATCTTCACGATTCAAATAATTAAATAAATCTCTGCCTGAGGTATATTTTTTCTTAATTTTTTCCACTGCATCTGCAAGGGCTTCTGAATCAGTTTTGGCACAGGACCAAAAACAGTAAAGGTCGAAATTTAAATCATTGATCCAATATCGCTTGATGCGATCGCCAAATAATTGTTTTACTGCTAAGAAAACAGAACCACCACCTACAAAAGGTTCTCTATATTCCTCAATATTTAATGGAATGTGAGGAAGTATCTTCTCAAGAGCTTTTGATTTTCCACCTGGATAACGAAGTGGGCTTTTAATTTTAAACATGATTTATTAATAAAAAGTTGATGTCCTCCCAAAATTTGTTTGATAATCGCAAAAACTTCATCTTTTGTTCCAGCGATCGCTCAATATTTAGAATTTAGATTTATTCAACCGCACTGAATAGCATTTTCAATCTCAATCTTGTTTTAATACCTTTTTATGGAGAAATAGAACAGCATCAAGCGCTTGATTTGGCGTTGAAGCACCATTACTGTACTTTCCATGTTTTGAGGATAAAAAGAATATAGCGTTTCATCCAGTAAATATAAATTTTTAGGGATGTCCCACGGGGTGGTGTTCCATGACTTCGTTTACAGGAAGCATATCTTTGGGTGAAGCGACCGGGTACTAAAAATGACTTCCTGTGGCGTTCGTACCGGAGTCCAGTCGACCCGAGCGGGTGCTATGATCGCCGCGAGAGAAAAAACCGGCTGAACCAGGCGCAGCAGACGAGTGTTGCTTTTGAGTGCAGTGTATGGATTGCAACCGACATGCAATGATGATTTTGAGTTCGTCTTCCAGTTGAACAAGACCCTTTTTCTCTTGGCGCTACTATGCTACTTCCATTTTGTTTGAGTCTAAAGTCCAGTTCTTTGCTAGGCGCTGCATCAGTTCAATCACTCTCGATCAGTCTTGTGATCTAGTGCATCTGTGGATTCGTCTGCTAACACTAATTTGAGATAGCTCCCAAAAGCACAGGCGATCGCAACCCGTCGTTTTTGTCCTGTCTATAGGTCAAGCTTTATACAAAGTGTTTCTTCAGAGTTTAATAACTTCCTTTCAATCCCGAATTGTATTTAAAAGCAGACTAGGAATGAAAAACAATGGGTATATAAGTAAATATAAATTAGGTAGCCACCAGTTTAAGTCAAAATCTAGCCTTAACGTCCAAAATGCAATGGCTTGAAGACCTGAACAAAATGTTAGTACCAACGATATTAACGCCATTTTTATCCAAATTTTCTTCCCTCTGCTGTAAAGAAATAAACTGGTTAAACCTGTAAAGGATATTAGTAGGTCTAAAGGTAGAAAAGAAAAATTCCATGCTACTAATATAGGATTTTTATAATCCTTAAATAAATATTCATTTGGAATGCAATGCAAGCCAGTTATTACCCAATACAAAATAAATCCAATATCAGTGATTAGAAAAAATGGTTTTAGTTTTTTCATAGGACGATGTTTTCATCCAACTTAATTAATATGTTTGATTGAAATTATAATAACTAGTCTCCTACCTTCATATATAAATTTTTACAGTCATATTTGGGTTGGAATATTACAAAAATAATTTCAAACTTTTATAAATTTATTTGAAATAAGTATTTTTTTTAAATAGATATGCGCTAATTGTAATTGGCGTTACTGAATATGAGTATGAAATTCCAAAATGTAATCTCTCAAACTCTTACTCTCTGCGTCTCTGCATAAGGCAAATTCATACTTTGAATCAGCAACGCCTTGTAATTAGATATTTTCATAATTTATAACTGTATTTATCTACATTATTTTATTTAAATTTAGATCCAAAAATCAATCTTCAATATTAGCCATTTAGTAGAAAAACTAGAACATATCAGCTGGATCTGCAGAGCGCAGTTTAAAAGTTGCAAACCCACTAGCGATAGAACACATAAAAATTGTTAATAGCAGTACGCTAATAGCTCGAGAAATACTCATCACAATAGGTAATAAAGTAGCAGATTGTGCTAAATAGTACAGCAACCAAGATAAGGCAAAACCAGGTGTATAGCCTAAAACTGCTAAGATCAGAGCTTCTTGTAAAACAACACTCAGCAAGTAGGAATCTGTATAACCTATTGCTTTTAGGGTTGCATACTCCGGTAAATGTTCGTTAACATCAGTATAAAGTATTTGATATACAATAACGGCACCGACAATAAATCCCATTAAAACACCCAGGCCAAATATAAAACCAATTGGCGTACTACTAGACCAATGTTCTTGCTCAAATTCGACAAATTCTGGCTTAGTCAGTACTTTAACGTCCTTAGGTAAGTTAGCCACTAAATTTTTTTGAACTTTTTTAACATCAACTCCCGGTTTAAGATTAATTAAACCTAAATCTATTTGTTCAGGATTGCGACTTTTAAATTTGAGTATTCGCAAGAATGTTAAGTCACTGGTAATTAAATTTCCATCAGCCGCAAACGAATTGCCCAGCTTGAATAATCCTCCTACTTTAACTCTACGACCGCTGACTTCAGTGTATACTAGCTTGCCTGCTCTAATTTTTTCAGCTATAGCTTCAGTACCAAATTCGGGTCGGGATGCGCTGTCAATCAAAACCACATCAGGTATTCTTGTCTTAACTAGATTTTGGGAAATATCGGGTAAGTTAAAAATAGGCTGATTTGGATTAACTCCTAAAACTAATATTGTTCTGTTGCGACGATTTTCTGGATTTTTAAATCTAATAAAATCAACATACATATAACTGACAGACTTTACCCCATCAAAGCCTCGCGCTTGATACAACCGACGCCGAGGAAAGCTGTCCATATAAGCAATGGTTTGAGATTGGGGACTAATTAAAAATAAATCACCTTGTAGACTCTTGTGAAGTCGGGTGCTACTTTCATATAGGGCAGTCTGGAAACCTAATTGCATAAACATCAGAACGTCAGCAAACGCAATACCTGCTACTGCCGTCAGAAGGCGACCTTTTGCGCTAATAAGTTGCAGCCAAGCTAAAGGAATTCTTTTTTGGAAAAACATTGTAACACTCTCTTAAAATAGCCTGTTCTGGAGTGAAGTTATTTTAGACGCACAGGTAAAGCATTAATTACCACCTCTACTTGTAAATTCGTTAGATTTGCTACTCGTAAGCTATCATCCGGATCAAGGCGGATTTTGACTTTTACCACTCTCACATCCATATCAGCACTGGGGTTAGTATCGAAGATGCTGTTTTTTTGAATTTGCGATCCAATCTTAGTTACAGTTCCCTTTAATTCGTTAGCAAAAGCAGAACTGGTAATAGTAGCTCGTTGTCCGACCTGGACTCTGTTAATATCGGTTTCATAAACCTCTGCTACTACAAACATCTGATCGGTTTGACCAATAGCGGCGATTCCCCTGTTTCCAACAATTTCTCCAGGTCGAGCATAGATTTCTAAAATCTGACCCGTAATGGGCGATCGCACATAAGCTAGAGCAAGATCTGCTTTCGCTTTTTTGAAAGCGGCGATCGCACTATCGACCTCAGCTACAGCTGCTTGCAAATCTGTCGGACGAATTTCACGCATCTGGTTTAAAGTCGCTTGTGCCTCGTTGATCTGTTGTTGTAAAGTCTCGATTGTCTGCTTGTGAGTGGCTTTTGCTACTTTGATCTGCTCTTGTAAAGTCTCAACAGTTTGCTTGTTGATAGCTTTCGCCTCGTGAAGCTGTGCGATCGCAGTTTCCATCTCTAGGAAAACGTACCAATAAACACAAGCGATCTGGAACTGAGAAAATCACGAAATATGTTCTCTCCGGGACACGAGGCTGCAATCAGCAAAGACAATACACCTAACACACAAAGAGTATCTAAAAAGGCAAATCGTTCTTCTGCCAGATCGAATCCCCACAGATAGCAAAAAAAGATAATCATTGCAACCAAACCAGCTACGGCGAAAGACCAGGGTAAATGAACACAACTACCCCAAAATGACCGTAATAAAGCCAGCTAGTGAGAATTAATATCAATCCAGTAGGTCTATGACCGTATCCATAAGGTGGAACAACAGCTGGCCATACCTGATACCATACATGACTAAATAAGACAAACAAAGCCGCGATCGCACGCAAGCCGTCCAGAAAGTCAATACGCTTTATCCACGCTCACCAGAAGCCACACTTCCTCAATGGGTTTATACCTCAATGTTTTTATTCACGTTTTTTTATGACCTAAGTAAAAATTTTTATAAGCGCCTTAATAGCAGAGGAGATCAACTTGCAGACATTAAGACATTAACTGTATATCAGGCAATCTTCATATCAGGCAATCTTCATCTCCTGAGAAATGACTTATGAATCACAAAACTTGTCCAAAAATTTGTAAAACACTCCATGTCTGGCTTTGCACGGCGTTAACCTCCAGCCAGAATCAACGAAATCATCAAATCTTGATAGCTATTTCATAACTGTCCCGAGATCTACAACTGTTATGAAAATGACAAAACTAATGCACCAATCCCTAATCTTACCTATCCACATAGCATTTTATTGCGATGGCTGGCTAATGAGTTCCGCCACTGAGGTTTAAACCAATCACTCCTACAATCACGAGCAAAATAGACATTATTTTCAGCGCATTTGCGGGTTCTCTAAACCAAAAAATACCTATGGCAGCTGTCAGAGAAGTTCCCACACCAGACCAAATTGCATAAGCGATGCTGACATCTATCTTTTTAAGCGCCATCGTTAATGCACTCAGACTTATACCATAAAAGATAACCATTGCTATTGAAGGTTCTAATTTAGTGAAGCCTCCTGATAATTTCATGCAAATAGTACCTGTCACCTCTGATATAATCGCTAAAAATAAAAAAAATGCGCTCATTGGAAACATCCTTCAGTATTGTTGTCAATTGTCATCAGTTATAGTTTTTGCATAGCTACTTACTCCTGAGAACAAGTAGCTACGAGCAATTAATACCGATTATGCTTGGGTAGCAATAAGAGCACAGTACTCATGTACAACCGAAACACCTTTGCCTTTTGCAAAACTCTCATCTGTATATTTAATAAAGGTTTGCATAACTTGAGGACGTAAATTCGAGTCTAGCGCATCTAAAAACCCGGCAGATGCTCCTGACTTAACGATATATTCCACAAATTCATCACCGTCTTGACATAGTGAATTGCAGAGACTATAGAATTGCCACTAGAATACCCTTCTGATGATCGTTAAGAGCAAGAATATTTTTCAGGCAACAAAAAAAGCATATATTTAAAAATTAAGTTGATTAAGTTACTTGAAGGCAAATATATGAGTATTGTTGCAAGATTTGTTTATGAGATAGTTAAGAATGGGAAAATTTTTAATTAAACCCTGTAACCAATGCAAAAAACAACCAGAATCTGCTTAATATCGTCAATTTTCATGCCTGAAGCCTGTTTTTTTTTCAATCCAGAAGGAAACCCAACGCTGCTTGTCGGTAACGGAGAATTTGTTTTGCATTCTGGCGACTGCTACGCTTTCCAAGCAGGTACGGGTATCATCCATTGCCCATCAACTTGTCAATCGCTGGTGAAGAGAGCGTGGTGTATCTTGAAATTGGCGATCGCACTCAAGCAGATGAGGTCGAATACCCAAACGACGAGCTCAAAACTACACAATTAATTGCCCGAAAAAGACGGTCGCCCTTATCAAAAGCACCGCCTAACAACCACGCTGCAAGGGTTATCTGCGTCCGTTGAGCGCGAGCGTTAATGCAGATATGAGTAACCAAGATGTCAAGCGTACAACTTTCTCTAATTTTATATTACTATTTCGTAATATAATGGTAAGATGAATAATAAAAGATGTTATGCGTGTATATGAAAACTATGTTAAAACCATCACCTCAAACCCTTGCCCCTGTGGCTGAGTATTTTAAAGTCCTGTCAGAGGTCAGTCGACTGCAGGTACTGTGTTGTCTCAAATCAGGAGCAAAAAACGTCACGGAAATCATCCAAGAAACCGGACTGGGACAAGCCAATGTTTCCAAACACCTGAAAGTATTGCTGCAAGCAGGAATTGTCACTCGTCAACCGCAGGGAATTAATGTTTTTTACCAAATTACCGACCCCATGATTTTTGAGTTGTGCGAATTAGTATGCGATCGCTTGGCTACCCGCTTGCAGGAACAGACCCAACAATTGAAAAAATTACAAGCCCTGCGCCATTTTGAAAATTAGTTTTCAGCTTGAGAAAACTAACTTCTTAGTAGGGTATTCGAGCGCGAAAACTCCTGGGAGCAGACTTTAACCCCGACCCTTACTTGCAGTTTGGCAGCCTTCTTTACCTTGAAACAACCGCATGCCATTGGCAATGACAACTAAAGAAGTTCCCGTGTCCGCAAAGACCGCGATCGCCAAACTGACAAACCCAAAAGTCCCCAGTAGTAGAAAGAAAGCTTTTGCAATCAGAGAAATAATAACATTCTGTCGAATCACCGAGACTGTGCGCCGGCTTAAATCGATTGCGTAAGCAAGGTGTCTCAAGTCATTACCTACTAAGACCACATCTGCTGTTTCCAAAGCAGTATCAATTCCACCAATAGCAAAACTAATATCAGCTGCAGCTAAAGCTGGTGCATCGTTAATTCCGTCCCCAACCATACCCACTATTCCCTGAGAGCGTAACTGCTGAATTACTTGCAGTTTATCTTCTGGTAAAAGTTCTGCTTGATATTCTCTGATTCCCAGTTGTTGCGCAATTTGTTTGACAACAGCAGCGCGATCGCCGCTGAGGATCGCTAATCGTTTTAGCCCTATTTGCTGAAGTTTGCGCACGCCTTCTACTGCTGATAAGCGTAATCCGTCAGACAGGGCGATCGCTCCAAGTAGTTCATCAGCTGTTCCCACCAAAACCGCGGTTTGACCCAACCGCTCAATTGCAGCTAATAACGATTCCGCTGCGGTGGACAGGGGAATTCCTTGTGCTTGGAACAACCTTAAGTTGCCAACATAGTACAGGTGTTCGCCCAAATTAGCCCGAATTCCTCGTCCGGGCAATGCTGTAAAATCAACAGCTGTTTCTAACTGCAATCTTTGCTGTCGAGCTGCTGCAACTATAGCCTTTGCTAGGGGATGTTCAGAGTATTGTTCCAAAGATGCCGCCACCTGTAAGACCTTGTTTGCACTCACTTTACCAAAAGTGCAGACATCTGCAACCACCGGCTCTCCTGCGGTCAACGTTCCTGTTTTATCAAAAGCGAGGATGCGCAAACGTCCAGCTGTTTCCAGTGCATTACCTCCTTTAAACAAAACACCCCGACGAGTTGCGGCACCAATGGCACTGATAATGGAAACTGGGGTAGAAATTACCAAAGCACAAGGACAGGCTATTACTAGCATCACCAGCGCGCGGTACAGCCAAATTTTAAAAGGTTGAGTAAAAGCTAAAGGCGGAATGAAAGCAATAGCGATCGCGAGCAGAATTACGATCAGGGTGTAGATATTTGCAAACTTATCTACCCACTGTTGAGAGGAAGCGCGGCTTTCTTGAGCTTGTTCCACTAAATTAATAATCTTAGCAACGCTGGTATCGTTTGCTGTGCGAGTAACTTTGACTTCTAAAAAACCCGATTGATTCAAGGTTCCAGCAAAAACTATGTCACCAGGAGCTTTATCATCTGGAATTGACTCTCCTGTAATTGCAGATTGGTCAATTGCACTGTGACCGGAAATAACGACGCCGTCGAGTGCTACACGCTGTCCTGGTCGAATCGTCAACGTTTCGCCCACTTGCACGCTTTCTACCGGAACCGTCACCTCCTGGTTGTTGCGCTTGACGGTAGCGGTAGGTGGAGTTAAATCCATCAGAGCGCGAATAGCATTGCGAGTGCGAGCGAAGACGAAAATTTGTAGTGTTGTACCCAAAGAAAACAAAAAGACCACCAGCGCTGCTTCCAACCAGTCTCCTAAAATTACCGCTCCTGTTACTGAAATCGTCATCAGCAGATTCATATCAGCGCGATGCCAGCGCAGTTCCCACAAACCAGCTCGCGCCACTGGATAGCCAGCAATTACTATACCAATGGCATAAAAAGCTCGCGCTATCCACACTGATTGCTCTAAATACTGAGCACACAAACCCAAAACTAAGCCTGTACCTGCAAGTATAACGCTTTGTCCGCGACGATTTTCAATCCAGAATCTCCAGCTTGTCAGCTGAGATTTTTGTGCTGACTTGCAGTTGCGATCGCCGCCATTGACATAACTGGGGTAACTTGCTTTGGCACTGTCCTCGACGGTATAACCTAAATCTTGAATGCAACTGCGGATCTTCTTTTCACTCAATAGTTGCGGATTATAGGAAATTTTCGCTGTACCAGTTGCAAAGTTGATCGTTACTTGCGTCACACCACCTAACTGTTGTAAAGCAACTTCAATTGTCTTGGCGCAACTGGCGCAGTCCATACCGCTAATTTGTAAAGTTTCGGTTTTCAGGAAAGGGGTTTGAGTCATTGCAGCTAGCTTACCAGACCAAAAGTAAGACTGCCTATATTTTATAGGTTAATTGAACAATTATTCAACTGTACAATAATCATGCTTTTAGGTATGATTGAGATTGATAACCATTGCAAAACACAACCTGCTATGAATAAGCACAAAAAAAAGCAGGACTCAGACTTAATCCAGAGTTCTGACACCCCTAGGTGCGACACGCATCTAGTCCATCTAGATAACGTGCGCTCATCCCAAGCGCAAATCTTACCAATAGATAAAGCACAGCAAATGGCAGAAATTTTTGGGGTGTTAGCAGATGCAAATCGTATACGCCTGCTTTCAGCTTTAGCTAGCGGTGAGTTATGCGTTTGCGATCTAGCTGCATTAACGAAGATGAGTGAATCAGCAGTTTGTCACCAGCTGCGGTTACTAAAAGCTATGCGCTTAGTCAGCTATCGTCGGGAAGGACGGAACGTTTACTATAGCTTGGCTGACAGTCACGTCATCAACTTGTATCGCTCTTTAGTAGAAAACTTATATTAATCAATACGGATGTATTCAGCGCTCGAGTCTGGCTTCAGCATGTTCTAATAAATACATGCCAGTACCCTATCTACCGCAGCTCGAAATGCAGTTGCAGCACCAGCACTCATATCTCGCGGCGCACAAATGCGATTTCTCACGTAAGCAAGAGCGATCGCTCCAACAGCAGCTTCCCAGGGATCGACATTATCTTTTCCACCAACTCTACCCCAAGGTAAAAGTGTGCTGTTGCCATCAAGCAAATAATTTGCTAGCAACCTCAGGTGAAAATCAACTGCTTGTGTTACTGCTGAAATATCGCCATTTCTTGCTAAAGCTTGCACTCCAGAATTTTTCAGGATATCTTCTATTGCAGCTAGTCGGTTATCGCTCAGCCGCTCAGCTGCTTCGGCCCGATTTTGGATTTCCTCGCTAGTTGCTAAATCCAAGGGTAATGGATTTCCAACTGGTTGAGCGCCCCATCTGCGGCGTAGGAGCAAATTATTGGTGGTGTCATCCGATTTCACCCTTTGGTATGCAGGACGTTGAGCGAGTGCTTGAAAGTAAGCATTGATGCGGGGAAAACGCGGATTGCCTTTGATGTGATAACCTCGGTACACGGGTAAATTAGCCGCCAATCTATCTAGATGGGGACTGTACATGATATCTACCAGGCTAAAACTGGAGACAAAGTAGGGACCGGGATATTTGCCCAAGGCCTGCTCGAGTTCGTCTAACTTCGCGACAAAGGCTGCTTGTAAGCTTGCTAACCGATCGGCGTCTTTTGTTGTTTCTCTGAGAAATTTGTAGGCTATTTCTCCAAACCCGCTAGTTTCAGCATCTTCGATCCACTGTCTGGCGACGGCGTTTTCTTGTGGATCTTGGGGAAGTAGGGGTGGGTGAGGAAATCTTTCTTCTAAAGCTAGAAGAATATCTTTAGACTCATAGACTAGCTTACCCTCTATTTTTACTGCTGGAACAAGGGTTGTGGGAACTAAATCGATATACCATTTGGGCTTGTTACTCAGATCGATAAACTCGGTTTGAAAGGGAATTTCCTTTTCTTCGAGAGCAAACCAAACCCGCTCGCAAAAAGGACACCAAGAGTTAGTATCTCGGTAAAGGATAACTGGTGGTGTTGTGTTTGGGGGAAGTTTGTCAAGACTGGGAGAAATGGGTGCGCTGGAGGGAGGTTGACCGGGTGTTCTGCGTATCCGTCGCGCGGGAGTTTTTTTGGCGAGCAATTTCTAATATTTGCTCCCAGCTAAGTAATGTATTTTGCATGAACATTTTTTACCTCGCTTTACTGGGAGTACCGGAAAATACGAACAATTGTTCTTGTTTGGGTGTAGTTGCATTTTCACCAATGTAACGATGAATACCTACTCCCATGTCACCTGTAGCAGTAAGCTGGAAGTCCACTTCTTCAAATTCTAATTCGCGCATATATTTACGGACAATTTCTGAATAAGGAATACCGTGGGAGTGTCCGCGAGTCCAGATGACAAAAGCGCCTTTTTTGCTCAAGAAACTTAAATTTTTCAGCAAGCGCTGAAGTTCGACTTCGTTCGCAAGATTACCGAAAACACCGCAGACAATCACAATATCTGCTGGTACCGCTCCCACATAATTAGAGGAGATGGTTGCATCGGCGTGGAGATACTCGATTTGCTTTGTCAAACCCAATGATTCTGCAGTTGCTCGTCCGCGTTCGACGAGATGGGGATTTAGTTCAATCAGTCGCGCTTGCACGTCTTTGGCGCGGGGATGATGGCCTAGCGTTCCCAACAAATCCCGTCCATCACCAGCACAAACGCTCACAATACGGATTTTTCCTGGTGGAGACGCATTCAAACTGTAGGAAATGTATTTCCGTACAATTTGCAAACGCTGCTGCAGCTTTGGCTCTGTATTGTAAAGATCGTGCCATTCCAACCAGTCTTTTGGCATAGGATGTGGATCCAGTTTGAGGTACTGTGCAATTTCAAAACTACTGTAATTCTATCGACAAATAGTATTTAAGTAATGCAGGCAGGGTACCATAGAAGTTAAGACAAAATCAAGCCCGGTGTTGCTCAAAGCATTTATTAGATATTCTAATAATTAGTGAGACAGAATTTGCTTCCAAAAAGCTTCGAGACTGTATAATTACAATTAAACTACGGTAAATTGAGCGACAAAAAGTATTTATAGACGGGTTGGTGAGCGTAGCTGCTACTTTAGCCACTTGCTCAGTTGTAAAGCGGAATAACTTCATGAGTACCATACAACTTTACTTTGCTAAGGGTTCTACTTTTTCACAGCGCACTCGCGTGGTTTTGTTAGAAAAAGGAATAAACTTTACCCCGATTGAGATTGACTTGCAGAACAAACCGCAAGGATTTACGCAGATTTCTGGCTATGGTAAAGTTCCTGCCATCAAACACAAAGATGTAGCAATTTACGAGTCTGCGATTATCAACGAGTATTTAGATGAGGTTTTTCCAGAACCGCCTTTGTTACCCCGCGACAGTGCAGCTCGGGCGATCGCTCGTATCTGGATTGACTACGCCAACACCCGCTTTGTACCCGCTTTTAACAAACTTCTGCGGGGTAAGGATATTCAAGAGCAACAACAGGGACGGAGGGAATTTACACAAGCGCTGTTGTATATGGAGCAACAAGGATTGGGAAAACTATCTGATGGTCAGTATTTTTTAGGGGATCGATTTAGCCTGGTTGATATCAGTTTTTATCCTTGGTTTGAACGTTTACCTGTATTGGAAAGGTTTCGGAATTTTACGCTACCGCCAGAAACGCCGCGCTTGCAGCAATGGTGGAATGTAGTGCGCGATCGCGAATCGGTTCAAGCTGTTGCTAACTCCAGCAGCTACTATCTGGAACGATTCACTAAAATTCTCGGTGAACCAGCTTTCCCAGCTGCCCAGCAGACAACGAAGATAGCTAACAACCAATAACTTATCAAAAAACGGTACGAGCTATGAGTTTAGATAGCCAAGTTTTAGACAAATCCATCTACGAAGATTTGCCGTACGTAGAAGCTAACCTTAGTTACATCATCCCCACGGCAGAAAAACCGGTCAACTACGCCTGCGAACCACCACCAGGAATTCCTCGTTCTAGCGGAACGTATCAGACATACCAGCTTCCGATCCGCAACGGTCGTTCGATTTCCCAGTATTTTTCCTTAGACCGGGAAGGTTTCGCTTTCATCGAGCATCACAGCAGCGTCCGGGATTTCTACAACGAGGACGAAATACGTGATATTTACTATCCAGAAGCGGAACAGTTACTAAAAGAAGTGACGGGTGCAACCAAGGTAGTGATATTTGACCATACCTTGCGTAACGGACCACGATCCAAGCCGGGTGAAAATAATATCAAGGAACCAGTCAAGCGCGTACACAACGACTTTACAGCTAAATCTGGGTTGACGCGAGCGCGTTTGGAATTAGCAGCGCGGGGAATAGATGATATAGACATGCTGGTGCAAAAACGATTTGCAATCATCAATGTTTGGCGGGCGATCGCCCAACCTATTCAAGAATCGCCACTGGCGGTATGCGATGCGCAAAGCATTGCACCCTCAGACTTGATAGCAACTGACTTGGTATATCCCCATCGCGTCGGTGAAACTTATGCGATCGCCTACAATCCCAGACATCGCTGGTTTTATTTTCCACACATGCACCCAGGTGAAGTGCTACTGATCAAATGCTTTGATTTTGAAGCAGATGGACGAGCTCGATTTGCAGCTCATACAGCGTTTGCAGATCCCACTAGTCCACCCAATGCACCCCCACGCGAAAGTATAGAGTTGCGCACGTTCGTGTTTTATTCTGAATAGAAAAAAGACTGGGATTGACCAGAAAAATCACCGCCTTTTCTCCCTCATCGCTATGATTTTAGGTTTTTCAAAATGAGTAAAATACGTGCTGTTGTGGTTGACCCCGACGTATCGGAACGTTTAGTAATAAAAGAAGTCGATGCACCTACCCCAGCTGGGAATGAAGCAGTTGTTCGGGTAAGGGCGATTTCCCTCAACCGGGGAGAAGTCAGACGTTCCACCACCGCTGCAGCTGGTTGGCGACCGGGTTGGGACTTAGCAGGTGTTGTAGAAATCCCAGCTGCTGATGGTTCGGGTCCTGCTGTGGGAACGCGGGTCGTGGGTCTGGTTCGTTCTGGCGCTTGGGGAGAATTGGTATCGGTACCAACCCATTCGTTAGCAGAATTACCTGCATCAGTATCTTTTGCTCAAGCCGCTACACTACCAGTGGCAGGTTTAACAGCTTATCATGTCCTGCGCAAGGGCGGTTTACTTTTAGGTCAGACCGTATTAATTACAGGTGCTTCTGGTGGTGTAGGTCACTTTGCCATCCAGCTAGCACGTCTTAGTGGTGCACGGGTGGTAGCACATATCCGCCGTCCAAAGCAGGAATCTTTTGTTAAAGATGCTGGTGCGGAGCATGTAATTGTTGGTGAAAATTTACTACCAGCAAGTCAGTACGCTCCCTACCACTTGATTGTCGATTCAGTGGGTGGAAACATCCTAGGAACAGCCCTAGGCTTACTAGCAGAAGACGGGACGGTAGTTGTATTTGGTACTTCCGGAGGAAACGAAGTCACATTTAATGCTCAAAGCTTTTACGCCATTGGTGGTGCAAGTTTGTATGGCTTGATTTTATTCCACGAACTAAGGCGAGAGTCAGCTGCTGTAGGGTTGCAACGCCTTTTAACTTTAGTAGAAGCAGCTCGGTTGCGTCCTGGGATTGAAATTGAAGCTGAGTGGACACAAATAGCTGATGTAGCGCAAAAGTTGTTGAATAGAAGTTTCCTTGGAAAGGCGGTGCTATATCTTAACTAGCTAACTGAATTTGTTCGGGTGTGTTTTATTTAAGGCTAACTTTCCAATAGCTTGTCGCCTCCACAGGCGATGAAAAATTTGAAACGACCGATAAAACCCTCTTTGATGCGCTCGAGCGATCGCGTCTAGTGTTAGCTTGACCCCACACATCCATTTCCTTGTTTGCGCATGCTGGCGACTAGACACAGGTGACCTTGGCAAAATTTCCCAGTTATGCTGCAACAAGTGCTGGTGGCAAAAGACTGCACAAAGATCCTTCACAAGCTAGATTATGATCGCTTCCCTAACACTTTTCCATTCCTTACTTTTGTTCAGTGCTGCTTTTGTTGCAGGTGGACTCAATGCTATAGCCGGGGGTGGTAGTTTTATAACATTTCCAATTTTAATCTTTACAGGTCTACCGCCAGTTACTGCTAATGCGACGAACAATACTGCTATTTGGGTAGCTGCTGTTGCAACTGCAAGAGCTTATCGTCAAGATATAAGTGTTCGCAGACGAGAACTGTTGCTGCTGTGTACTGTGAGCTTGATTGGTGGCGTGATTGGCTCTATCCTTTTGTTGTACACTTCGTCAGAGATATTTAAAAAACTAATCCCCTATCTACTACTTGTAGCAACACTGATATTTACATTTAGCGAACCCCTACAAGCTTGGTTTCAGCTGCAAAGTCAAAAGTCTTCCTCCCAATCCCCACCTCTTATCAGGCTAATGCTAGCTCAATTGGCGATCGCTATTTACGGTGGTTTTTTTGGAGCTGGATTGGGAATTCTGATGCTGGCTACCTTAGCATTTTTGGGCATTAAAAACATTCACACCATGAATGCATACAAATCTTTTTTAGGTAGCTGTATCAATGGAGTTGCAATTATCCCTTTTATTTTTGCTGGTGTGATTGCTTGGAAGCAAACTGTATTAATGGCTAGCGGTGCTTCTTTTGGTGGTTACTTGTGCGCTCGCTATGCTCGCAAGCTAGAACCCCGCTGGATTCGCATATTTGTTACAGCTACTGCTTTGAGCATGACTATCTACTTTTTTCTTTCATAAATTTTGTTTATTAGTTTCACAAAAAAGAATATTTGCTTTGATTTGGAGAAAACCATATTATTGAGCATAGGTTGAGTTTTTAAGAAAAAACATCAAATTTGATTAACGGCGATCGCAAATCTTTACAGAATTACCTTCTCAATTATTTTCGTAAAAAAAATAGTAAAAAAAGGAGGGAATCAAGAATTGAAAAATTTTTTTATATTTGTCAAATTTTTACTAAAAAAACCGAAATTACTGTGTAAAGATGATGAAAATTTTTCACATTACTTTAGTAGTTATTATAATGCTCTTAATCAATTTAGTATGTTCCCTGAGCGCACTAGCAGATAAAGAATCACAATTTAGCAAACACTCCGACTATCTAGTAGGACAAAAAGTAGTTTGGCTTTATAAACCTCGCGCTGACTCTAATAAAGTCCAAAGAATTCCTGCCGAAGTAATCAAACTAGGCTCAAAGCAGGTACAAGTTAGGGTAAGGAAACACAACAATAAGTTCGTCGACCGTTGGGTAAATCCAGATAGGTTAGAAAATCGCTAAAGAGCTAAAGATTTGATTTTTAAAAACTTATAGAAATAATTTGTATAGCAAGTAAAATCATCACTTTTATCTATTAATAGTAAAAATAATAATATTTGTTTTTGAGTTTTGATTTGTTATACCTTGAAATCAAGGTTAACTCAAGGCAGATAAACAAATAAAAAATTACCAAGTTCCAGAGGAATAAACTAATGAACAAGCCAAATTCAAAACCATTCACTCATTGGATTCTAACCACTGTATTTCTTGTATTAGTAGCAGGATTTTCTTTGCTAAACCAGCCTAACGCCCTAGCTCAATCAGAAACACCTCCTACACCCACAGAATCCGTACCCGCTCCTGTAGTCTCTCCAACTCCTACCACACCTCCCACAATATGGTTCACAAATCCTGTATCAGCAAACGTTAGACGTTTATTAACAACTAACGAATGTGTGGGATGCAATTTGGCTGAAGCACAACTAGAAGGAGTAAATTTGCTAGGAGCTAATTTAGAAGGTGCAAACTTGCAAAAAGCAGAATTGGAAAAAGCAAATTTACAGGGAACTAACTTACAAGCAGCTAATCTGCGAGAAGTAGATTTAAGCAAAGCAAACTTGGCTGAAGTCAATCTTAAAGGAGCAAATTTGTACGATGCAGATTTAGAGGGAGCTAATTTACAAGGAGCAAATCTTTCCGGAGCAAATCTGCAGAAAGCAGATCTACAAAAAACAAATTTGACAACAGCAAACATAGAAGGAGCTAACTTGCTAGGAGCAGATTTAGAAGATGCATTATTACCTCCGGGAATCGGAATTCAGTATCGGTACATCAACTAAAACTCATGTAGCTGCATTGTGAAATAATACCCAAGCCAGGGAGCAATCTCTGGCTTATTTTACGAGCGGAAAACTGTTCAGAAACTTGACTGTATTACCCAGTTAAATGTGTAAATTCTCACACCAGCGAGAAATCGCCCACTACTAACATTAAGTTTGTAGTTAGGGCTTTAGCCCTCTTGGCGCCCATCAAAGAGAGAAATCGCCTATTACTAACATCTCAAAAAGCGATAAATCCCTCACTACTAACAAGCGAGAAATTGCTTACTACTAACATTAAGTTTGTAGTTAGGGCTTTAGCCCTCTGGGCGCCCATCAAAGCCAGAAATCGCCTATTACTAACATCTCAAAAAGCGATAAATCCCTCACTACTAACAAGCAAAAAATCGCCTACTACTAACATTAAGTTTGTAGTTAGGGCTTTAGCCCTCTGGGCGCCCATCAAAGCCAGAAATCGCCTGCTACTAAGCTCAGGACTCTAATGGATTATCAAGTATTTATGACTCGCGTTGTTGAGTAAACAATTGACGCGATCGCGTCGGGAACTGATGGAAGGAATTTCGATACAAATTATCTGTTCCGGTGTGAGTGTCAGATTGGCAATTAACGGGTTTGAGTAATTCTTTGACCAAATTGGTTGCCTGAAGGCGAATTTCCCCAACAGCAGTTGTTTCCCAAAGATTACCTTTGCGAGGTGGTCCTAAGGTATATAAAATTTCGGAAATATTTCCTTTGACATCAATTACAGCACCGTTAGCAGCAGTGTCGATTCCAATTCCCAAAGCGTGAGGGCGAATTAATCCTTGCTGTTGCAAGCTGGCAATCAATGGATCTTGCAAACGGCGATAATCATTGTTTGAACCTGCACAGTTAATAATTCGGTTCACTTGCAAGATGATATTGGTGTTGGTTCCTCGCTTTCTAATTGTGACATTTACTTTGTTTTCTAACTCTTGACAGGCTTGAATTCGACCTGCATAGTAATTGAGCTGACCGAGGTTTTCAATAGATTTTAATACTTCGTGAATTTCTCTGGCGATGCGGTGGCGATGAGTTTCCCAATAAGCTTTCCCATGACGTAGAAATCGCTTTTGTTCTTTGAGGGGAAGAGCTTCCTAAAGTTCTGGCGCTACCGGACGTAGAGCATCAATAACTGCTTGCCAATTTTGTCCTTGCTTGGTTGCTTTTTTGACTTCTTGACGTATTAGTTTTAATAATTCCCGCACTGTTTTAGGTGCAGTCTCTAAGTTTATAAATGTGGGATAGGAGGAAATAGTATGTTGATGAGGTTGGGGTATCAATCCATGACGAGAAACAGCATGAATTTTTCCTCGGAATCCCTGCTGGTGTAGAGACACAACTACATCAACCATTGTTAGTCCGGTTCCGAGTAATAAGATAGAATCTTCAGGGTTAAGGTTAGAAGTTGGATCGCCAGACCAAGCATCTTTAATGTAGGAACTATTTTGACCAAAAGCAGCGGGTAACGATGGAGGAGGGTTCCCCAAGGCTAATACAGCTTTTTGTGCTTGCAAGCATTGCCCTTGACGCAGGTATATTTTGATATGATTGTTTTTAGCCTCGATGGCGATCGCTTCATCGGTAATTTTCTCGAAATGTACATTTTCACGAGCATTTGCTTGTGCTTCTTGTAAAATTGCTTGAATGTAATTACCGTAAATTTTCCGGGATATGAAACTATTTTCTGTAACGTTGTGGTGTCCATTTGCGTGTAGCCAATCTAGAAAGTGATTTGGTTGGTCAGCAAATGCACTCATTTTTCCTGCAGGTACATTCAGTAGATGACCATCAATAGTCGTGCTGTATGCAATTCCTCTACCTATTTCTGTTCTGCGTTCAATCAATTTTATTATCAACGGTGTAGTAGCATTTTTCATCAAATTCACTGCGACAAGAGTTCCACTCAAACCACCGCCAACGATCGCGATTGTCTGGGGAGAGAAGTTTCGATACCAAGTATAGTTATACATAAATTGAGGAAATATATTACTGCATCACTACAAATTTACGTTGGAGAGATTCTAATTAGCATAGGTTTTGAATACTTTCCTGCAGAAATTTCATCTTAAGTCCACTTAGACAGTGAAAAAAGTGGGAATTAAACTTAAGTATTCAAATTTTTCTATACATGAGATTATTTCTAGACTTGAATCCAATTTCAACAAGTACTTGAGGTTGTCGCCATCTATTTTTTCAACAAATCCGATGCCAATAGTGTGGTTTGCAATTAGACTGGAATTGCCAGATTTTAAAGATAAATTACTTAGTAAATTTATCAATTTTTTCTGACAAATTACCCTAGTGTGGTGAAAGTACATCGTAACTTTTTTGGGGGCGATCGCTGTATTAATGTTGAATCTTCTCTATCGCCCGTTGAGCTTGAATGCTAACTTCTCGATCGGGATCTTTTAGTGCTTGCTGGAGTGCAGAGATGGTATGGGGATGAGCTAGATTACCAAGGGCGATCGCAGCTTCTTTGCGGACATCTGCGTATTCATCCGTTAATGCTTTAATTAAAGCTGGCATAATTTTTATATCTGGTATTTTTTGCAAAGCTTGTGCTGCTGCTTTCCGTACTTGCCAATGTTCATCTCCCAAGGCTACTTCTAATGCTGAAATTGCTTGGTAATTTTCAGAAATTGCCAGAGATATTGCAGCATTGCGACGAACTTGCCAGTCGTTGTCTTTGGTTAAAGATTCCGCTAAGATAAAAGTAATTTCTGGGTCTTGTAAATGTCCTAATGTCAATGCTGTGGCACGACGTACACTAGCATCTGAATCAGACATTAACGCTAAGGCTTGCGGACATGTTTTAACCTGGCGTAAGTAACGCAGTGTTGTAATTGCAGCTTCCCTTAAATCGGCACTTTCTGAATTGAAAAATTGCAGAATATACGGTAGAGACTGAAGGTCAGGAATTTTGCGCAGCAGAATGAGAATATTTAACTGCAGGTAACTATTGTTCTGGTTAAGATTCTCGAGCAACAATGATAAATGGCAGGGTAAAATTAAGTCATTAACAGCAGATAATGCTTCGATACGAATTTCTGCATCAGCTGAACCAAGGTATTTAATTAACGCTGGTACAGCTATGGGATTTGCAATTTCCCCAAGAGCATTGATGGCTAATTTTTGGACCTTGAAATTTTCATCTTCCAACGCAAAAATCAAAGTATCTATGGCTTGTTCGTCACCGAGATATTGTAAAGCTTTAATAGCTACCAGGCGGTCATCAATATCAGGCGATCGCAGCATTTCTAGCCATGGTTGTAATTCCGATTTAATTTCGGTACTCATGAAGCCAAGCAACTAAAAAATAAAGTTAGCGCAATAAAAATGGAATCTGGACGGTAATAGCATTCGTGGGACATTCTTTTTCGCAAGGAAGACAGAACCAGCACTCATCGTATTTCATATAAGCTTTACCTGTCTCGGGGTTTTTTGCTAATACATCAAGAGGACAAACTTCAATACAGGCTGTACATTTTTCTAAACACTTGGATTCATCAACAATAACAGGAGCGTCAACTCTTTGATTGATTAAAGCCATGGTATTTACCTTTTGTTTACTTTGCCAAGATTTTATTTGGTTGTGAATGGAACAGAAAAATTTTACTAATAGCATGACAAACTTTATCTGGTAGCTACATTGTAGATTTCTTTAGTTATATCTACTTCTACAATGTAGGGTTCCACAGGGCGCTTGAACAGTATCATTTCTCCTGATTCCTTTTTCTTGATATTGACATGACAAAACCACTCCTTATCGTTTTTTCTGGATAATCTAGTCGGTAATGATACAGACCCCAACGGCTTTCTTGGCGATATAAAGATGCTCTGGCTGCCATTTCTGCGCAATCGCGAATAAAATGAACTTCCATACAGCGCATCAGTTCATGCGGATCGCGCGCACCCATCAAATCTAATGTTTCTTGATAGCGGACAAAATGCTTTAAGCCAATCTCCATTTTATTTCCTGATTTTGGTGGCTGCAGATAGTCATTGACCAGACGACGCAATTTGTATTCAACTTGAGTATGGGGGATGCCATTTGGTCTAGTTAAAGGTGCATAAATTCGTGTTTTTTCTATTTCTAAAAAATCTGCATCTGGTTCTGTCAAATCTAAATCACGAATGTATTCTACAGCGTGAATTCCTGCCAGGCGACCAAACACAAATGCGCCAATCATGTAATTATGGGGAACGCAAGCTAAGTCACCAGCTGCATACAATCCCGGGATAGTTGTTTCAGCTTTTTCATTTACCCATACACCAGAAGCGCTATGACCGCTACACAAGCCAATTTCTGATATATGCATTTCTACGCCGTGAGTACGGTAATTTTCATTTCTACCTCGATGAAAGCGCTCTCGACTTGGTCGTTCATTCGTCCAAAGTATGGCTTCAATTTTAGCGATCGTATCTTCATCAAGATGGGTCATTTTCAGTTGAACTGGTCCCCTACCGGAATTTAATTCCTTCCAGATTTCCAACATCATTTGACCGCTCCAATAGTCGCAGCTGATAAAGCGATTTCCTTCAGCGTTGGTGGTATGGGCGCCAAAAGGTCCGGCGACATAGGCGCAAGCGGGACCATTGTAATCTTTGATTAAAGGATTAATTTGAAAGCATTCAATATTTGTGAGTTCTGCACCTGCATGGTAAGCCATTGAGTAGCCATCGCCGGCATTGGTAGGATTTTCGTAGGTACCGTAAAGATAACCAGAAGCAGGTAATCCCAATCTGCCGCAAGCACCCGTACACAGGATAACTGCTTTAGCTTGAATAATAACGTAGTCGCCGTTTCGGACATCAAATCCTACCGCACCAATAGCGCGTCCACCTTTGACTAATACGCGGGTTGCCATGACGCGGTTTGTAACTTTGACTTGATGGCGTTTGACTTGGCGGGTAAGAATGGGCTTGAGGTCTTTGCCTTCTGGCATCGGTAAAACGTATTTCCCCACACGATGCACTTGTTTTAAGTCATAGTTGCCTTGGGCGTCTTTTTGAAACTTCACACCCCAGCTTTCTAATTCTCGGATCACCTCATAACCTAATTTGCCAGTTTGATAAACTGCTTTTTGGTTGAGAATACCATCGTTAGCAATCGTAACTTCGCGCACGTATTGTTCTGGAGTAGAATAACCGGGAATGACAGCGGTATTTACTCCGTCCATTCCCATAGCGATCGCGCCGCTGCGACGTATATTAGCCTTTTCTAAAATCAGTACATCTACATCGGGATTTGCTTGCTTGGCTTTAATCCCAGCCATTGTTCCCGCCGTTCCGCCACCAATGACAAGCACATCAGTTTTGATCCATCGGGTACTTACGTCCATACCTTTTAGCCTTTGTGAAATAAAAGAGGAAGTACATCCCCAGGATTCTATCTCCTACTCTTGATTAACTGCCTTTCCAAACTATTTCTTTGACCTGGACTTGCTTGGGAACTAACTTAATTTTGTGTAAGGTATCGGCAATTTCTTGCTGTTTGGCGATTATTTCATCTGTTATGGGCAGCACACCATATTTTCGCCGTTTTTCGGCAATTTCTAGTGCTGATGCTTTGATACCTAATTGCGGTTCTAGGAATTTGGCAACTTCCTTTGGATTAGCAGCTGCCCATTTATCTACTTTGCTGACTTCGTCTAAAATAACTTTCAAAAGCTCGGGATGTTTCTCGACAAATTCTTTGCGGGCAAGGTAGTAACCTCGATTTGGTGCTAAATTGGTTGCATCTGTTAAAGTCCTTGCTCCGGTTGCTTGTTGGGCTGCTGCCAAGTAAGGATCCCAAATTGCCCAAGCATCCACATTACCACCTTCAAAGGCAGCACGAGCATCTGCTGGTGCCAGAAAGGCTGGCTTAATATCACTGTATTGCAAACCAGCTGCTTCTAAGGCTTTGACAACTAAATAATTGGTATTTGATCCTTTGGCAAAGGCGATTTTTTTACCTTTGAGTTCGGCGACAGTTTTTATCGGTGAATTTTTTGGTACGATAATTGCTTCTGCTTTAGGTCCTAGGGGATCGCAGGCAACATAAACTAAGGGAGTTCCTGCAGCCTGGGCAAAAATCGGAGGTGATTCGCCTGTATAACCAAAGTCAATGCTACCCGCATTCATCGCTTCTAGCATTGGCGGTCCAGCAGGAAATTCTGTCCATTTTGCAGATGCACCAGAAGCTGTTAGCGCTTTTTCTAATTCGCCTTTGCTTTTGAGTAGGTTAAGTACTGTTGCTGCTTTTTGGAAACCAACATTAACTGTAATTCTGTTTGTATTGGTTGGATTAGTTGTTGTTGAAGTTCTGGCTTCTAGTTTTTGAGCAGATGAAGAGCAGGAAGAAACTACCAAACTTATACCTAGCCCCACAGCAAATAAGAGGGACAAAATGCGAATTTTTCGTTGGTAAAAAATTGCTTGGAAAAAATGCAATGACATCAGTAATATACGCATATAACAGTAAGTAATCCCTTTTACTGCCGTAGTTTTAGCCTTCGTAAAATTATCATTTTTTTCAAAAGCATTCTATTCGTTGAAATAGTGGAAATTACCTCGGGTACAGAAACACATTAGCCCCTAGGTCAATTGTTTATCTCTTGCTGCCGCCGTATTTTTACCACTGACATATGTACATTTTGAACATGATTGACTATAATATACTGTAAATTGGTAGATAAACCGTATATTATAATTAGTAGTTTTACATAGTTAAAGAAAAAATACAAGGATACTTTGTAAAAAAATGCAAAACTTCTAGACCTCTTTCCCTGTTAGGCTTGGTGTGGTTCGGATATTTGCGTATAGTTTTTCTGCAGCAGTGCCAAATTTTTCTTCTTCTAGACGTGAAAATCCTGGGAACTCAGTTGTCAATGCGATCGCCTGACCTAACTTTGTTAATTACAACCCAGATTTTTGGAGAGCAGTACAAACTAATTTTACTTGTTTAGTGGCGCTATTAATTTAGAAATCTAGAAAATTTAACTATATTTTTCCACAACCATGAAACTTATTCTCCCTGTAGAACTAGCTTCTGATATTGAGCCTTTATTGCCAGCAAATTTAACAGTTGTACGTGTGGATAATGAAGGCAATTTTGATGGCGATCCTAGTGGTGCTGAAGTTTATTTGAATGGATTTAAATTGAAAGATACTACTCTCCACAAAGTTCTAGCGGCCGCACCGACGATTCGCTGGCAACACACACCTAGTTCTGGGGTCAATCATATTCTTACACCCACTTTTTTAGAGCACGATATAATTCTGACTAATGGTTCTGGAGCTCATGCTATTCCCATTGCAGAATTTGTATTGAATTTTATCCTTTGTCATGCTAAAAAAGTTCAGCAATTAAAAGATTTACAAGCTCGACAGCAGTGGTTTAAATGGTTTGAAATAGAAGAATTATACGGCAAAAATCTATTAATTATTGGTACGGGAAACATAGGTCGAGAAATTGCTGTTCGCGCCAAAGCTTTTGGAATGCAAGTTTGGGGTAGTCGCCGTCATCCCCAACCGTTACCAAATTTTGACAAAATAGTTGGCGCCCATGAATGGAGAGCACTGCTTCCAGAAGCTGATTATGTAGTTATAGCTACACCTTTGACTCCAGAAACAAAAGGTTCGATCAACACAGAAACGCTGCGGTTAATGCGTCCGAGTGCTTATTTAATCAATATTGCTCGTGGCGCGATCGCTGATGAAGATGCTTTGTTGACTGCTTTGCGTGAAGGTTGGATTGCTGGTGCTGGGTTAGATACCTTTGCAACCGAACCATTACCACCAGATAGTCCCTTTTGGTCTTTACCTAACGTGTTTGTCACTCCCCATTGTTCAGCACTGACACCCCAGCTGCGCCAGCGTATTGTGTCCCTATTTCTTGATAATTTGAGGCGATACCTTCACCACCAACCCCTACGTAATGTTGTGGATAAAAAAGCCGGCTATTAAGTTAAGTCGGTGTTTGCTTTTCGTTGCAGGCAATGCCCTACTAGATTTTGGCGATCGCGCCTTAAGTACAATTTTCCCATATCTTCTGATAGCAAAATATTTTTGCCAAAATTGTCACAAATCTCTTTTCTTAACCTAAACTTAAACTAAAGTTAATCTACCAAGATTACGGATATTCTGTTTCACAATAAATGTTATGTTCCTTACTTCCAGTGATTGGTTGCATATCAGTTTGAGATTGGGATTAGCCATGTTGGTAGGTTGCGCGATCGGATTCAACAGAGAGCGTAAGGGCAGACCTGCTGGGATGAGAACCTTTATGTTAGTAAGTATGGGTGCAGCACTTTTTGTTATGATTCCGTTACAAGCAGAAGGGGATAGTCCTTATGCGACAACTAACGCTCTTAGTCGCACCATTCAGGGAGTCACCACAGGAGTTGGGTTTTTAGGGAGCGGGGTTAATTTTACAACAGTCTTCTCCACCATCAGCAGATAAACCTCAAGTGCGCGGATTAACTACCGCAGCTTCGGTATGGATAGCCGCAGCATTAGGAGCAGCGATTGGTTGCGGTTTGTGGCAAACTGGTATTATGGGAACTTTACTGACTTTAATTACCTTAAGTGGTGTCAAGCGTTTGCGAAAGTCTATTCATCTTATGAGTAATAAACAGTCGAAAACTTCAGTGGCTGAAGATATAGAAGATTGAGTTGGGAAATAAAAGTTTACACCTAGAGAAGAAAAGAAAGAATTAATATAATAATACGCCTACTCGACCGCTCAATTCCCAATTCATCTAGATATAGTACATAAGTTCGTTAGAATATTGATTTTCTCGTTGTTCATAAAGGTCTTGAAGCGTGTGTTTGCTCAAGAGAGCGTTGATTGCATCATATACCTCTAGATAAAGACTTTGAATAATTTTTCTATCTTTTGATGCTTGCAAAACAGAGTCGGTAAAATTGTTAATCGTTAAGGTTCCTTCGATGCAACGAAAGGCATCTAACAGTGTAATCTGTTTGGGTTCTCGCGTGAGTATATAGCCTCCTTTCGAACCACGCGTACTTTTTATTAAACCTCCATTTCTCAACGTCGCCAATATTTGTTCTAAGTAGCGACTGGGTATATTTTGAACAGCTGCTATCTGGCGAATATGCAAAAACTCTCCTTTAGGATATGCACTTGCTAGTTCCAAGAGAGCAAGAAGTGTATATTCAAATTTACTTGAGAATTGCACGGGTATTAATACTTCCTAAACCTCGTTCCACATTCCAATCTAGCGATCGCTAACTGCTTTTACTCTAAGGAGTCTGAATCATAAAAGCAATTATTTTTTCTTTTTATTTTCATAACTTAAAATAATTATAGTCTTGGAAAGGAACGCATTCACCTAAGTTTATACGGCGTGAGCTATAAAAAACCCACACCACAAAATTTAGTTGATGTCGGTGAAGTTTTCAGAGTGTAGGACAGTTGTAATACCTTTTGTGCAAAAATGACTGCAAATTTTCTGAGCTTATAGGGAGCAGTTAAGTACTGATTCCAAAAGGAATAGGATGTTATTGGGAAGAATTTGTTGATTTTTCCCGGAGAAATTCTTGAAGATGCGGTTGTTCTAACTTTAAACCCAGTTCCTGAGCTTTTTGTTTAACTTGCTCTGGTGTTAAACCTTGTTGATTTGCTTGTGCTATCAACGCAATAGCAGTTGCTCTAGCACCGGCTGCGCAGTGAATTAAAATTGGTTTGGGTAATTTCTCAATTACCTCAATTGCTTGATGGAGTGATTCTTTATCTGCTTGTGTCGGGCTGAGGGGTATATTAGCATATTCCAAGCCAGCAGCCTTTGCTTGCTTTTGCTCATCGTTGACGAAACCCGTCTCTGTTGGTGAACGTAGATTTAACACTGATTTAAATCCTGCTTGTGCTGCTTGCTGTAAATCTTCAACAGAGACTTGTCCAGCAGCACTAAATTGGTCGCTAATTTTTTTAACTTCTGTCATAGGCGTGCATTTGCAGTTGGTTATTTTAATTTTAAGAAAAATCGCCTCGGGATGAGCAAAAATGACTTACATGCTGACCATGAATATTGACAATATATAGTATCAGTATGAAGGTTATTTTTCATTCCAAATCACAACTTTAGCCACGGAATTTGCTCTGGAGCATAACGAAAAGCTCGGAACACAGAATTTTGTTCTCCACGCGCTACAAACGCAGATTCCCCAGGAAGATTTTGTTCGCTAAAAAGGGATTTACAAATTCCCACACAACTTCTCCATTACTTGTGACTTCAAATATCCGTCCGTAAGCACCCTCTGTGATTAAAGTGTTACCGTTCGGTAGACGCTGCGCTCCTGATATATAAGCACTGAAAAAGTTATGGGGTGGATTATCAACATATTCCCAAACAATTTCTTTACTTTGACGGTTGACTTCAATAACGCGCGAAAAATTCAAAGCTGTATTCTGACGGTGAGCGCCATTATCAAATATTAGTAAATTTCCATTTGGTAATTCGTTAGGAAAATGTTGCTGCGCCAACACATCATGTCCTAACTTCCAAATAATTTCTCCTGTGTTTTTATCTACTATTACAACTGTAGAAATATTGCGAAAACTCAACACGATATTACCATCAGCTAACTCTCCAACGGTGTTACCGTGCGACCATTCGTGGCGTTCGTCTTGAGCGGTGATTATGTCTGTTTCTGGGTTAAGATGTTCGTAAGCATGCCAAGTCCAAACAATCTCACCTTGCGGTGTGACTTCATACACAACATCCGCATAAATATCTTTCCCATCTACCTCTGTGTTTGGAACTCCACCTTGAATTTGAGTTACTAAATATTGGGGAACTTTTTCAATGGCAAGTATAATTGTGTTACCGTTACGCAAACGACGAGCATCATGATGATGGTCTGGATGTTTGTATTCCCAAACGACATTTCCTTGCGGGTCTGCTTCTAAAACAACTCCACCTTTAAATAAAGACCATTTGGGAAAACGTGGCGGATTTTCTGGCGTTTTACCATTATAAAATAAATTGCCGTTCGGTAATAGATAACCGTAAAATCCAGGAGGATAGGGTAATTTCCATTTATGGACTATCTCTCCTTCTAGGTTAATTAAATATACTTCTCCGTCACCTGTTAAGGGAGTAAAAAGGGTATATCCGGGAAAAGTTTTTTCAGGATTATAAGCTCTTAAACCAGTACCGCGACGGCGAATTGTATTTTGGTCAACGATTGTTTTAGTTAAATTCATATAACGTCTGCTGTTGTTAATCTAAACTCGAATTTTGTGGTTAAAAATATGTGGTGCTTCTCTAAAATTTTCTCATACAAAATTACGCATAAAAAATCTTTTCGAAAAGCTATTTCGGACTTTTCAACTAAAATACTATATATCGATAGGAAAAAAGTATTTTGTATTAAATTCTGATTATTGCATATCTAGATATGGATAGCAAGCTTTTGCCGAAATTCCAAACGATCGCACACTAAAAGTACTCAAAGCGCAAGTAAAAAATTGTAGAACTGAGTACATAAAAGGGAGATTACTTTTTGTGATTTTTCTGGTAATTCTTGTTGTTTGGGGTGAGTAAATGACTTGTGTAGAGTTACAAGGATAGGTGTATAGAAGATTTTTAAAAACTGCGGGCGATCGCTCGCTTGCTGTGTTGGTGAGTCTTCGCTTGCAGCTGGTCTTAAGTTTTGAGGTGATAATCTTGCAAGGCGATCGCCTCACAAAAGCAGAATTGGTGGAAACTGCGATCGCGCTTTGCATCTTTTGACAAAGCTAGTAGTGCTTTAACTACAAGCTACGATTGACAAAGGGTATATTGAAAATTTACTGTGAGGCGATATTCAAGATGGCTAGATGGAAATTAGTAACAGAATTCTCCTTCGATAGCGCCCACTATATTAAAGATTACGATGGTCCTTGCGGTCGCTTGCACGGACATACTTATAAAGTTCGAATCGAAGTTATCTCACCTAAGTTATACTCTTCGGAATATTGTCCGCATCCGGTTATGGTGGCAGATTTTAGGACTTTGCGCTGGGCTAAGCAAGATGTATCCAAGGGAGGACTTGACCATTGTGTTCTCAATGAAGTCTTACCTCCCGAGTATGAAACCACTGCTGAGATGATTGCTAAATTTATCTACGACGAAACTAAAAAACGATTGCCGCAAGCTGTACAACTCAAAGTTGCGGTGTCAGAAACTCCAAATTCCTGGGCGGAGTACGGAGATGATTGAAATGTTGGCTTGGGGCGTGGGTTTTGCTTTTCACACTCCCGCCTAATATTATAAGGGGAACCAAAAGAATTAAGCAAAAGTCAATTAATTGGTTTTGTCTCTAAAAATATCAATATCTATTGAAAATAACCAGTAGCTTGTTTTTAGCTAAATACGTACTTAAATAGTTATGCGAAAACAAAGTATAAATAATCGTTTGTTACTGTTAATACTGACAACAGGAGTAACTTTACTCAATAGCTGCACGCTGCAAATTCCCAGAAACACTCCTTCTGAGGGCCAAGCTAATCAACCAGTTCAACCAGCAACCCAAACAAGCGATCGCCCGTTAGAAAGAACTCCAGAGGATACGAATTTTGTCGTTGGCGTTGTAGATAAAGTAGAGCCAGCAGTGGTACAAATCAATACTGCTCGCACGGTTAGAACTGAAATTCCATATGTGTTTGAGGATCCGTTTTTTCGCCGCTTTTTTGGCGATCGCATCCCCATTGAACCTCAAGAACGCGTAGTCCGAGGTATTGGTTCTGGTTTTATCATCAATCCTAACGGTCAAATTTTGACCAACGCTCACGTTGTTAACAACGCCGATCGCGTCACGGTAACTTTGTACGATGGTCGAGTTCTTCAAGGAAAAGTGTTAGGAGCAGATACCGTTAGTGACGTTGCAGTTGTACAGGTCTCTGCGAATAACCTCCCCACCGTCCAACTAGGAGATTCTCAAAAAGTACGTCCGGGACAGTGGGCGATCGCCATTGGTAACCCCTTGGGTTTGCAACAAACCGTGACATTAGGCGTGATTAGCGCTGTAGACCGTTCCGTCAGTGATTTAGGCATTTCCGAACGCGGTGTTGGCCTGATTCAAACTGACGCAGCTATTAATCCTGGAAACTCTGGAGGGCCTTTATTAAATGCTCGCGGTCAGGTGATCGGTATTAACACAGCGATTATTCAAGGTGCTCAAGGAATTGGCTTTGCAATTCCCATCGACACAGCGCAACGGATCGCCCAACAGTTAATCGCAAAGGGTAGAGTCGATTATCCTTTTATCGGTATTGAAATGGTAACCCTAACACCGGAAATTAGGCAACAAATTAACAACAATCCTAATTTTGGAACCCGCGTGCAGACAGACCAAGGAGTTCTCGTGGTTAGGGTTGCTCCCGGTTCGCCAGCAGCGCAAGCAGGAATCAGAAGTGGAGATGTAATTCAGCAAATTAACAATCAACCAATTACCAAAGCAGAACAAGTTCAACAAATAGTCAATAAAAGCGGCATTGGTAGTAATTTGCAAATTAAAATATTACGCAACGGACAAACTGTGGAAGTAGTAGTAAAACCTGCACCCCGTCCGGCTAGAACTCAACCAAGCTAGCAGTATGCAAACAAGTCGTTAACTGCAGCGATCGCTTTTTTGAGCAGATGCAAGGGCGAGTAAATGCTTTGCAGTCAGCGATTTGTTCACAGCTAAAGTTGTTACTAGTAGCGAGTGAAGGTTTGTAGTCAGCGATTTATCGCTTTTTATAGGGATTGTTAGCGCCAGTTACTGCAAACAATAGGAAAGTAGCAGAGGGAACGCAGCATTACCCAACTGCTACTTGGGAAGCGGGAGGCAAAATGTCATTAGCTAGCCAACACGAGCTAATTCTTTGGTGAATGATTGGAAATGTTTGACCACTTGAGCATATTCAGAAAGAACATCATGTAGCCTTTGTTCAAGTTCTGCATCTAATTGCAGGCTACCGTCAGCTTGTAGCTGAATTTGTTTGTCCACTGCGTAAACAGTGCTGAGAATATGCCGTGCTCCTAATTCCGATAGTACTGGTTTGAGAGCATACTCAATTGATAGCAAATGAGCGATCGTTCCACCTGTTGCAACTGGTAGTACTATTTTCCCAGATAAAGCTTTTTGCGGCAATAAATCTAAAAAGGCTTTCAGTACTCCTGTATACGCAGCTTTGTAAACAGGGGTGGAAATAATTACACCATTTGCTTTTTCCAGCTGTGCTTTGCTTTCATCGAGAGCGGGGCTATCGTAACGTCCGTAAACTAAATCTTCAGCAGGCAGGTCCCTTACAGAAATAATATCTGTTTGTAAACCTTGTTGCTCTAAAAATTTGCTGGCATACTCCAAAAGAGAGTAGGTTCTCGAGGGATGGGAAGGACTACCGGCGATCGCTAAAATATAAGCCATGTTCTCTAAACCTCCTGATTGCGTATTTTTTAGGTAGAAGAACTAAACGAAATTAAACTCCACCAGTCCAAGGCCAAAAGCGAAAAATCCCTAATTAACTTGATAGTTAGTAGTAAGGGCTTTAGCCCTTTGAGGTAGTAAGGGCTTTAGCCCTTTGAGTTTCTCAGCTGACTAGCGATAAATCGCTGACTACAAACTATTCACTACTTAGCCTAGTTAGTAGTAAGGGCTTTAGCCCTTTGAGTTTCTCAGCTGACTAGCGATAAATCGCTGACTACAAACTATTCACTACTTAGCCTAGTTAGTAGTAAGGGCTTTAGCCCTTTGAGTTTCTCAGCTGACTAGCGATAAATCGCTGACTACAAACTATTCACTACTTAGCCTAGTTAGTAGTAAGGGCTTTAGCCCTTTGAGTTTCTCAGCTGACTAGCGATAAATCGCTGACTACAAACTATTCACTACTTAGCCCTTTGAGTTTCTCAGCTGACTAGCGATAAATCGCTGACTACAAACTATTCACTGTCTACTTACTCAATCTATGGCGGCTGCTGTTTTTTGTTTCACTAAAGGTTGGGGGAATTCTTGATTGGCTAGTATCTCGCCAAAGGGACTGAATAATTGTGGCTCGACTGGGGGTGAATGCTGCAAAGGTAAACGCGGGAACAACAATTCTGCGACTCGATAACACTCCTCTAGGTGGGGATAACCAGAAAGGATAAAAGTGTCTATTCCCAACTCTACGTATTCCAACATCCTGGCTGCAACAGTCTCGGGGTCTCCAACCAAAGCAGTTCCCGCACCACCCCGCACCAAACCAATTCCAGCCCATAAGTTCGGACTTATTTCCAAAGCTTCCCGACTACCGTTGTGCAATTGGCTCATGCGCCGCTGTCCTTCGGAGTCCATGCGACTGTAAACTTGTTGTGCTTTAGCGATCGCCTGGTCGTCTACGTACCTAATCAAATCGTTCGCTGCATCCCAAGCTTGTGTTTCTGTTTCCCGCACAATAACGTGCAGGCGTATTCCGAAGCGCAATGTCCTTCCCTCAGCTTCTGCTAGCCTACGCACGCTGGCAATTTTCTCTGCGACTTGCGCTGGTGGTTCACCCCAAGTTAAGTATACGTCCACGTGTTTAGCAGCAATGTGCTGAGCAATAACAGAGGAACCGCCAAACCACAAGGGAGGATGGGGTTTTTGGACTGGGGGAAATAGCAACTTGCCATCTTGGATATGCAGATAGTCGCCCTTGAAGTTAACGGTCTCACCTGCAGTTATCTGTCGCCATACAGTTAAAAATTCATCAGTTAATCTATAGCGATCGTCGTGGCCAAGGTGCAAGCCATCTCCCGCTAACTCTACGGGATCTCCACCGGTAACGACATTAATTAGCAATCGCCCACCAGAAACACGATCAAAGGTTGCAGCCATGCGCGCAGCTGCTCCTGGTGACATCAAACCCGGACGCACTGCTACCAAAAATTTCATCTTTTTGGTGTGTGTTACTAAGGTTGATGCTGTTACCCAGGCATCTTCACAGGAACGACCCGTAGGTAGCAATGCTCCTGTATAGCCCAAATCATCTACTGCTTGAGCAATCTGTCGCAGGTAAGAAAAATTTACCGCCCGTCCACCTTTCGTACTACCAAGATATCGCCCGTCACCGTGAGTGGGAATAAACCAAAGTAGCTCCATGATACTGATTGAGGTTAGCTACACGATAATTTAATACTACTATTAACCTATCAAGTTACCGTATTAACTTTTATAGTATTGCACGTACGAGTCGCTAAAGCAAGAATTTTGACGTATTGCTATTTTTGGCATTAAGAATGCAGCAGCTCCAAGTTGTGTTTTGGCTCACGCTTATGCAGCACTGAGCTTAAAAATTGCAACTCGATGCTGTATACTCACAATTGGTGGCATATAGTACTTTATTTCTTATTTCCTAGAACGAGGCGAACAGGCAAAAGTTTTACAGCTAGCTGTACGACCAGCAAGTTTGGGGACGCGGCCAAAAACAATCTCTCAAAGCTCTACTGTCGCAACTAGAGTTACGCAGCGTGAATATGGGCGATCGCCAGAAATTGAGTACATATGTTTACCAGTGTTTGGGCGAGCACGCACCCGCCTTTCAGGACTTGCATTACGTTTATGCTGTAGTCAAAGCGGGGCGCAGCAAATGGGTGAAGAAGATACTGCTGAGCATGCAAGAACATGGTCGTACCGTTAACCCCTTTCTTCGTAACAGCTGGCTAGAAGTTGCCATTTCCACTGCCACCCAGAGGTATGGTATATAGTAGCCGATGCTCAAGCCGTAGTCACGCTCAACCAGCTTTATTTGAGCAGATTTATCAAGACGCCCTCTTTTGGAAAAGGAAATCTTCGCCCCAGAAAGTAACAAAGCGTCTGAGAAAACTCAACTTCTCCTTCTCCACCCAACTAACTTTTGTAGACTAAAAAACCAGCGATCGCATCCAAAAGTGCTTCTTTTTCATCTACCCGAATCAGATGACCGCTATTTTCAAAGATTCTCAGATCGGCCTTAGGAATTGCTTTCGCTATTTCTTCAGAAAATTCTGGAGGACAAATCCAATCGTGGCGTCCTGCGATGACCAAAGTAGGTGCAGTGATTTTATGCAAGCTATCAAGTATGTCGTAATCTCGCAAAAAGCCACCAAAGGCAACATTGATCGCATCAACCGATAAAATCACCCTCTTCCAAGCTTGCTCGGATAAATAAGGGTCGTACCTTAACGAATACATCGGTCCCATAACCTGAAAATACTCTCGCAATTGCTCTTCATTTTCAAAACAGCCATCCCAAAGTCGCTGAGCAACTCGCTTTTGCTCTTCGGTTCCCCGTGCGGCCAAAATTTCTCGAGCTCTTTGTAGAAAGCGGTAACTAGCTGCTGTAGCAATAACTATTAAATGAGATACATGCTGGGGATAGCGAACCGCGTAAGATAAAGCGACCATACCACCGTAGGAAGTACCGATAACAACAATCTGGTCCAAACCCAGATACTGACGCAGCGCTTCCATGTCTTCAACATTGTTGTCTAAAGTGTAGGTTTCTTTGGGACCGCGGGCGGAACGTCCTTGACCTCGATGATCGAAATAGACTAACTGTAACTTTCTAGCTAAGGAAGAAAAAGCAGGTTTGTAGGAAGTGTGATCTGCACCCGGACCACCGTGAACCAAAAACGCCACAGGTTTGGTGTGAAGGCGATCGCCATCGACTACTAAACAAGAACCTTCTACATCAAAGAAAATCTCTGTATCTCGGATTTTTGCTCGCATTTTACCCATGCAAACAACTGCATACTCATTTTCTCTGAAAAAGCGTGGCACTATGGCATTTGGATAACTTAAGCAAGGTGACGTTCATTTTTGCATTACCAACAAAAAACACCCGCAGCTGCAGGTGTATCTGGCAAGAAAGCATGATGTCTAAACAAAATATCTACCAGTAGAGCATGACAAAATTTTGTCGCTTTTGTGTTAATGTCGTGTGGAATTTTCCGCTCTACTGAGAAGAACTATTACTAGGCGTTAAATCTGCAGAAGGTGTAGTTCCACCGGTCGCACTGGTAGGCGTCGGAATTGGAGAAGTAGTGCTATTGCTGCTGGTTTCTTTACTAGAAGAATTTGCAGGCGATACCGGAGTGGTTGATTTGGAAGCAGGCGTTTGAGGTGGAACAGTAATGTTAATATTCGGCGTCGTATTCACAGTTGGTGGCGAAGAATTTTGTTGGGGAACGGGAAATGGAACGGGAACTTCCCTGGTTCTCTCCACAGGAACAGCCACTTCCTTGGTTCTTTCAATAATTTTTGTTTGGGATTGGGGTGTTTGAGTAGGTGTCACCGTTACCGTCGGTGCAGGAGTGTTGTTCCTAGTTTCATCTCGTTGGGTAAAAAACCAAACTGCACCTACTGTTAATCCCGCAAGCAGAACTAATAAAAGACCTAATAAAAAACCACCAGAAGCATTGTCTTCGTAAACTTCTGCAAGTCTACGCTCTGAAGCACGACCGTGGACGTAACCGCTTTCGTAGGAGTTAGGATCGACGCTGCTGTTATTAACTGTTTCGCTAGTGCGCGTCACGCTGGTATAAGTATTACCATCGCTTTCGGTATAGCTGTCTTGGCGAACTTCACGGTAACTTTTGTTATCATTTGGATTGGTCATAGCTTTTGATTTAAATTTCCTAGAAATTCAAGCAAAGATTATCTTTAAGGTTTTCTAAGTAAAAAACCAGTAGTTGGATATTCTGGTTTTATAAAGAATCTTCGTTTGATTTTTTACTAAGATAACTTTTGTATTGCCGTTGATATTTCTATCTGAGGAAGTGAAGTCCGATTCCACCAAAGGAAAGATTTTTGCTTACAAACAGGTAATATCAAGATATTAAGTACCGAGAATAAAAGCGATCTGTCAGCAGCAGATCGCCTTGTGTTTTTAAAATGCAGTCAGATCCCAATTACTCTTGGGGTTGAAAATTCAGTGCGACACCGTTGATGCAGTAGCGCTGACCGGTAGGTGCAGGTCCATCATTAAACACGTGACCGAGGTGACCTCCGCAGCGACTGCAATGCACTTCCACCCTGGTCATAAAAAATGACTTGTCTATCGATGTACCCACAGCTCCTTCTATTGGTGCATAAAAACTTGGCCAACCAGTACCGCTATTAAATTTAGTTTCTGAAGTAAATAACGGCTGTCCGCAACCCGCGCATACGTAAATACCTTTGGCATAATTTTTATCCAAAGGACTACTACCAGCCCTTTCTGTACCGTGTTTCCGGAGCACGCGAAACTGTTCTGGTGTTAAAATTTTACGCCATTCTTCCTCTGTTTTATTAACTTCAAATTTCTCACTTTGAGAAGTTGTCATAACTTTCGCTCTCCTAGTTAAATAACTTGATAGCCATACCGCGCCAACTACGACAGCAGCAGCTTCTAAAAGATGTCTTCTTTTCATCTTCTATTATTTATTAAGTTTTATGAACAAAAACGTTAAGCAAGCCGTATAAATTTGATAGGGATTACCTCACTCAATCCCATGATACAGTCAATGCTTTCCCTAGCTTGAAGCTAAAAGTTGGCAAAGGAGGTAGCTAAGGCAAGCAAATTTGAATAACCCAAACTTGCAAACAGCTATACAAATGCGCAAACAAAAACTTTCTGTCACGTCTTCAAATCGGCAATAATTACATAAAACCAACCTTCATCCAAGCTTGTCCATGACCGAGGAAATCGCTCAAGTCGAATTTCGCAATGTCAGTTTGAGTCGCAACGATCGCCTTTTGGTGTCGAACCTTAATTTTAGCATTCAGCGGGGAGAAGCTTTAGTATTGCTCGGACGCAGTGGTAGCGGTAAAACCACGACAATGAAGTTAATCAATCGTCTGCTTGTACCCACCCAAGGCAAAGTTATATTTGACGGTATTCCCACAACTGAATGGAATGAAATTCAACTGCGGCGCAAAATTGGTTACGTAATTCAAGAAATTGGCTTGTTTCCCCATTTGACGGTGGAACGAAATGTGGGTTTAGTTCCCTCTTTGCAAGGTTGGAAACCTAAACAAATTAAAAGTCGTGTCTGTGAACTTTTGCATTTAGTAGGTTTGGAACCAGAAAAATTTGCTCAAAGATATCCCCACGAACTTTCAGGAGGACAAAAGCAACGAGTTGGTGTCGCTAGGGCGCTAGCAGCAGATCCGCCTGTTTTGTTGATGGATGAACCCTTTGGGGCCCTAGATCCGATTACGCGCTTGGAACTGCAACAAGAATTTTTAAAGTTACAGCAGGAACTTCGTAAGACGGTTGTTTTTGTGACCCACGATATTCAAGAAGCATTTATTTTGGCTTCAAGAATTGGTTTAATGCATAAGGGAGAATTAGTGGTGCTGGAAACACCAGAAAAATTTATGCGATCGCAAAATCCAGAAGCTCTTTCTTTTTTGCAATGCTTAAAAGCTTTCACCCTATGAATCTAAGCAATTTTTTCTTAATTAAATATGCTCCGGAAATTATTGCTCGCACTTGGGAACATTTACTGCTAGTATTCGTTGCTATTGCTATTGCTATTATTGCAGGTATTCCTTTAGGTATACTCATCACCCGCCAAAAGTCTTTGCGACAGCTGATTTTGGGTGCTGCTAATGTTTTTCAAACTATTCCCAGTTTGGCACTGTTCGGTTTACTCATTCCCATACCCGTAATTGGTGGTATCGGTGCTACTCCTGCAATCATCGCCTTAGCTTTGTATTCTTTGCTACCTATCATCCGCAACACCTACGCTGGTATTGCCGGTGTCGATCCAGCTATCCGAGAAGCGGGACGCGGTATGGGAATGACGGATCGACAGTTGTTACTGCAAGTAGAAATTCCCTTAGCAATGACAGTAATTTTAGCGGGAGTGCGAGTCGCAACCGTAATTGCGATCGGCGTTGCAACTATTGCAGCTGCTATTGGTGCTGGTGGTTTGGGAGAGTTAATCTTTCGCGGTATCTCTACCGTTAACGATCAATTAATATTAGCTGGCGCCATTCCCGCAGCAATCATTGCTTTGCTTGCTGATTTTGCTATCGGTTGGTTAGAAAAAAAATTAAAAATTAAGTAGGAAATCTAGCCAGTCTAGTTCCCAGTCAGGATGATTTTTCATTTATACTGAATCCCCAGAATTTATAAATAAAACTCTCACAGCACTAACAATTAGTAGCAAGGCAAATATTTTAGTCAGAACTGCATTCGGTAAACTTGTTCCTATTTTGGCGCCAAACCATCCACCTATGATAAATCCCAGACACACGAGCGCAGCTACCTTTACATCCACGTATCCTTGCTTGTAATAAGTCCACGCTGCTAATAAATCTATTGGTAAAACCAGCAAAGCAAGTGAGTTCCTTGGGCTTGATGTTGAGAAAATCCAAACAAGAAAGTCAAAGCAGGTAAGATGATTATCCCACCACCGATACCGGTCATACCACTAACAATTCCTGCTACCAATCCCAAACTTATGCACAGCCAAATATTAGCCATCATGAAATTTATTCCAATTGACAGTATTTTTAATTGAGAAATCCAATTCTATTAAAGGGATAAAAGCGGATAATGGCTCGACCTATAATTTTATTGCGGGGAACAAAACCCCAGTAGTGACTGTCGTAACTGTTATTGCGGTTATCTCCCAAAACCAGATAAGAATTTTTGGGCACGATGACAGGACCCCATTGATAGTCTGGTTTATCTTCAATGTAATTTTCTTTTAATGGGAAACCATTCACGTATACTAGTCCGTTTTTCACTTCCACCTTGTCTCCAGGTAAGCCAATGATACGTTTAATAAACGCTTCGTGATAATTTTCAGCAATTAATGTTTTGGTGGGATTAAAAACAATAATATCACCCCTTTGAGGGGGAATAAAATCATAGCTAATTTTATCAATAATTAAGCGATCGTTAATCTGAAGCGTTGGTTCCATAGAATCAGAAGGTATATAACGAGCTTCAGCTACGAAGGTGCGAATCCCAAAAGCAAATACCAGACTTAAACCAATGGTTTTAGTTGCTTCCCAGAAAATATTTTCCTTCTGCAATTGACGTGATTTTTGTTGAGGAGTATTAAACATAGCTATCTTGGTAAAATTTTCTGCTATTTATCAATATATATATTTCTTAATGTAAGATCCGGATGTGGCAGAATTTTGTCAAACAGTTGAAAAAATGGTGTCTGTGCAAATAAAATAATTCCTACTTGCCGGTGAACCAATAATAACCACCCACCTCGACAAGAGGGAATTTTTGGCTGCAGGTTGTGGAAGCTACCAACCCACGCCCACTAGTACAATGTTCCAGTTTCTGAAGCTAAAGGCCTGGATTACTAAAATTTATTTTTCTAATACAGACTATCTATCCTAAAAGAAGAGTTTGTGGAATAACAACAGCTAAAATATCTTTTTAAAAACCACTCTATGAAAAAATTTTTCACTCTTTTTCTTCTCACTTTTGCTTTGGTAGTTGTACTAGCAAGCTGTCAATCCAGTCATAACAGCATTAGCCGTTATGATATTATTGTCGCTTCCAAAGGCTTTACTGAACAAGATATTTTAAGCGAACTTTTAGCACAGCAAATAGAAGCAAAAACTAATTTAAAAGTTGGACGTCGTCGTTTTACTAGTGCGTTGGTTACCCATCAAGCACTTGTTGCTGGTAAAATCGATGCTTACGTAGAATATACCGGTACAGCTTTGGTTGGTATCTTAAAACAAAAAAAGTTAAAGATCCAAAAGTTGTCTACCAAAAATTAAAACAAGATTACGCCCAAAAATTCAATTTAGAAGTGATGGAACCTTTGGGATTTGAAAATACCTTTGCCATGATTATACGTGGTGAAGATGCTAGACGCTATCGTGTGAAAACTCTTTCTGAAGCTGCTAGATACACACCCCAATGGCGCGGTGGTTTTGGTTATGAATTTATGGAACGAGAAGATGGTTTTCCAGGATTAGCTCAAACTTATAATCTGCGTTTTGCTCAATCTCCGCGCGTTATGGATTTAGGTTTAATATATCGAGCACTGCTACAAAAGCAAGTGGATATGATCAACGGTAATTCTACAGATGGGCAAATCTTTCGCCTGGACGTGGTAGTTTTAAAAGATGATAAGCAATATTTTCCTCCTTATCAAGCAGTGCCAATTGTCCGCAAACAAACTTTACAAAAGTATCCAGAGAATTAAGTCAAGTCCTCTCCCAACTTAGCGGACGAATTACTGCCAAAGAAATGCAAAGATTAAATTATTTAGTAGAAGGAGAGCTGCGTGATATCAAGCAAGTTGTACTTGAGTTTCGTCGCTCAAAGGGTTTAATATAATCCTGAATTTGGTGGGAGGAAAATTATTGTGAAAAAAGCTTTAATTACAATTGTGCAACTACCTATCAAAGGTTTGATTTTAGGTATTTGTGTTAGTGGTGGAAGCGTTTTTTCCCAAATCTTACCTTTATCGCCAAATTTGATTAGTTTTACCTCGCCCCTCGGGGAAAAGCTATTGCTAGAAAGTCGCTCGCAACGAGATTTCTTTCCTTTGAGCAGTCAGTTTGTTACTCAAAAGAATCAAGCATATTGCGGAGTTGCCAGTAGTGTAATGGTACTAAATGCCTTGGGAATACCTGCTCCGGAAGCTCCTGAGTATAAACCTTACCATATATTTACTCAAGAAAACTTTTTTAACAATGAAGCAACTCGGAAAGTTATAGCTCCCGAGGTTGTTGCTCGTATGGGAATGACTTTAGATCAGTTGGGTCAATTATTAGCTAGCTATAATGTCAAAACCGAAGTTTATCATGCTAGCGATACAACTTTAGCCCAGTTCCGCAAGCGAGCAGCAGAAAATTTAAAGCAACCAGGAAATTTTATTTTAGTCAATTATTTGCGGAAAGAAATTGGTCAAGAAAAAGGCGGTCACATATCACCGATAGCAGCATACAACGAGCAGACAGACAGATTTTTGATTTTGGACGTTTCTCGTTACAAATACCCACCCATTTGGGTGAAAGCAACTGATTTATGGAGAGCAATGAATACGATTGATTCTGTATCAGGAAAAACAAGGGGATTTGTATCTGTTAGTAAAAATTAATTATTAGTTTGTAGTAAGCATTTAACTGCTTACTAAGGCATTACTAAAGCACCGAAAAAAGATTTGTTTGCACTTGCTATATACGCTATTAAAAGTTATCTTGAATAATCGTTACCAGAACCATATTTCCATGCATCAATCCAGCGATGCCAGTAGTACTGGTAAGTAGTAGGTAAATTTTTCTCCCAGGGTTCTAGGATTTGGCTGAACTGAAACAATAGAGAATAAATGCCTAAATTGACATAATGCACCATCCAATCGAGCAAAGCTGGTAAACCCACTTGTGGGACGACTTTGGCAACTATTCCCGGATGGGCAAGACTGGTTTTTAATAGAGTTTGGGTAAGCGCTGGAAACTGAATTACATCCTGCAAAAATGGTTTGAGCACAGGTTCGCCTAACTGTTGCATTTGTGTGAAGACTGCTGATAGTAATTGGTTAATTTGGTCAGGAGGAATTTTTTGTTGCATGCTCACACTCATTGCTTTTTGAAATAGCCAAGTTACACTCAAACTGGGTTGATACGGTTGCAGCACAGCCAAAGCTTTAGCAGATAATTGATTTGTTTGCAGTGCTTCGTAAATGCCTTGACTTAAACGCTGCAAGTGGCGTAGCATAGCACCAAATCCGCCAAAACTTAAAGGAGATTGATTACCACTACTATCTCCCACAGCTAGAATGCGATTCCAAGGAGTTTGCAGAAGACTTTGGCGGTAGGAGGGGAAAAAACCAAATAACGCTCGTTGAAACTTGAGCTGGTTCAATTCTACGCCTTGATATGCTGGCATTAAATGCAGATAATCCTCAAACAGAGCTTCCAAACTCAAACTTTGCGGCTGTGCATTCGTGTATGTGAACATGTAGGTAGTTCTGCCATCTCGAGCTGGAAAAGCTTCCCAAAAGTATTGGCATTGATTTTGGATGGGTGTAAAGGAAAATAATAAATCGCCAGTGCGGTTTTCTGGAAAACCTTGAGCGCAGCTTCCTACAACCATGCAAAACGCATCTGGTTTTTGTCCTTGTCGCGCTTGTCGAGCGATCGCAGAAAGATGTCCCATGGCGTCAATTAGCAACTTAGCTTTGTATTGGTTATTGACTATCACTCCATCTGGGTGAACCACCACCTCCACAAAAGGCGTGTTTTCCAATAACTTTCCTCCAGCTGCGACAAATCGCTGCTTCAAAGTTTCCAGCAAATATACCGGATCTACGCCAATGTTTAATACATCTTGCACCCAAATTTCCACACCGTTGTGGAAACCGACCCTTGCGGGATTGTACACAGTTGCGATCGCCTTTTCCAATTCTGCGTCTGTTAACAACCCCAACCTCACAAAAACTTGTAATTCACGTCGCGAAACATTCCATTCTTGCTTTCTTCCCCGCAAAATTCCCCGTTCGATTAATGCTACTCGCACTCCTTGCAAAGCTAGGGCGCAACCAACGAAAATACCTAAAGTACCACCGCAAATCAAAACATCCCAATCTAGAGCGCCTAAATTTTCCTGACTTTGTTTGACCACCGTCGGTACTGCTAATTTCCCTTCCTTGAGGGATGCTAAGACCCGATCCGCACGACGCAATTCTCCTAAAACATCACCCGGTAGCTGTAGGAGAATTTCTTCAGTTAGAGACATAAAAATTAACCCAGATACGTACGGTATTACTAACTAGTATGGCGTTCCTAGAGCAGACTGCATTATCCCGTGAAGTTACTGCTCACTAAAACGGTAAAACAGCAAATCCCTAATCCTAAGTAGACAAGAAAACGCCTGGCAGCGGAAAATATTTTCTGGAATGTTTATTCAAAAAACTGTCAATACTGATGACACGCTCAAAAATTGTTGCCATTGTTACAGGTGCTATTGCCATTATTTTAGCGCTCGCCTACTTGCTCCTTGTCCAAATCCTAGACTTTCGAGGTGAGATGAAACCCGCACCCATCAGTGAAGCAGAACAACCGGTATCCACAGTCACTTTCTACCCCACTAGTGGTTAGGGTCATTTTTCCGCTCCAAAGACATAAATTAACAGCAATAGCAGTTTTTGTAGCCGATCAATTGTGTCATGGGCAAAAATTCATTATTTACTAATCGTAGAGCAGTGCTAGCAACGATGCACCAAAAAGAAAAAGCGATCGCTCCTATTTTAGAAGCAGAATTAGGTATACAAGTTGTCGTACCTGCAGATTTTAACACTGATGCTTTTGGTACCTTTACTAGAGAAATAAAACGCCCGGGTAATCAAGTTGAAACTGCAAGATTAAAAGCCGAAAAAGCATTAGAATTAACTGGAGAAACTTTGGGCATTGCCAGCGAAGGAAGTTTTCTACCCCATCCAGAAATGCCTTTTATTTCTAGTAATAGAGAAATTGTAATTTTAGTAGATAAAAAACACGATATAGAAATTATTGGCGAAGAATTTTCTACAGAAACTAATTACGATCATATGGTGGTAGAAAATGTTGAACAGGCATTTAAGTTTGCGCAAAAAATAGGATTTCCCGAACATGGTTTGATAGTCATGTTTAGCGAATATCCCCAAGATAGTACGCAAATCATTAAAGGAATTGTGACAGAAGAAAAACTCGTAGAAGCCGTTAATTTTGTTCTGGAAAATTCCCCAACAGGAAAAGCTCATCTGGAAACAGATATGCGGGCGATGTATAACCCGACACGCATGAAAAACATCGCCAAAGCTACTCAAGATTTAGTTAAAAAAATTAACAGTATTTGTCCAAATTGTTCCACACCCGGTTTTCAAGTCAGTAAAAGAATTCAGGGACTACCTTGTGCCATATGTCACATGCCAACTTCCCTAACCGTTGCTGTTGTCTACCAATGCCAAAAATGCGGATTTAGTCAACAAAAAGCAATTTCCAATCAAGGTGAATATGCCGATCCAGCATACTGTATGTATTGCAATCCTTAGGACTGTAATTGCTTTTTGTCACTTATTTTCAATAGTGAAATGAGTACAAATATTTTTCCTTGTAGCAAGTACAAAGGGCGATCGCGAAGCATGAAACTTATACTTAAGATCAAAAATTAACGAAACAACTTTCCATGCACTGCGAGCAAAAACTCTTATTACCAACAATGGGTTGCGGAACTTGGGCGTGGGGTAATCGACTGCTATGGGGATACCGCGAAACCATGGACCCTCAGTTACAAGCTGTCTTTAACATTTGTGTTAATAATGGTGTAACCTTATTCGATACTGGAGATTCTTACGGAACTGGCAGGTTAAACGGTCGCAGCGAACTGCTATTAGGACAATTTACCCGAGAATATCAAGGTCCCAATCAAGAAAATATTTGTATTGCCACCAAGTTAGCCGCCTATCCCTGGAGATTAACCCGCCAATCGATGGTAAATGCTTGCAAATCCTCAGCCAAGCGTTTGGGTAGAAACGTCGATTTAGTACAGATGCATTGGTCTACAGCCAATTACGCTCCTTGGCAAGAGGAAATTCTTCTAAATGGTATCGCCGATCTTTACGAACAAGGACTGGTCAAAGGAGTAGGTTTATCCAATTACGGACCCAAACGTCTCCTGTGGGCGCACAAAAAATTGGCTCAACGAGGAGTGCCGATCGCTACCTTACAAGTACAGTACTCCCTCCTATCCACCTATCCCGTTACCAAACTAGGGATCAAAGATATCTGCGACGAGCTAGGGATAAAATTAATCGCCTACAGCCCTTTGGCTTTAGGTTTGTTGACAGGAAAATACTCGGAAGGGGGTCCTTTTCCCAAAGGAATTCGAGGTCTTTTATTCAGATACCTCTTGCCAGAAATAAAACCACTTTTAACATGCTTGCAACAAGTAGCTCAAGCAAGAAATAAAACCATGTCACAAGTGGCTATTAACTGGTGCATTTGTAAAGGATTTATTCCCATCCCTGGAGCTAAAAATGTAGAACAGGCCCGGGAAAACATAGGTGCTTTGGGTTGGAAATTAGACCCAGATGAGATCGCCCAACTAGACAGCTCTGCTGCAACTATAAAAAGAGTAATGGTACAAAATATCTTCCAAACGAAGTAAATTGAATTCCAATTTATCCGTTGCTTGTCCTAAGAAGAGACATTAACAGTATACAACAATTTAAATGGCTGGAAATTAGCTCCAGCCTTTGGAGTACCGCGCAGCTCTAATTCATACTCTCCTGGCTTGGGAAATACAATCTCGGTTCCTGGAATTCCTTGATACTGCTGATTTGATACAGCTTGCAATTTTGGTTGCAGCACAGGAGCATCCCCTTGACGACGAGGTTTGCGATAAACAGCCAACTGACAGTTACATTGCGCTAAAGGAATGAGCTGTCCTCCTTTGCGGGTAAGCACTATCCACGCTCGAGCAGCTCTACCAGCTCGAGGATTGTCGTGCGGTTCTATGTGCAGAAGACCGCCGACATTTTTAGTTACCTTTAAGGTGTGAGCTGCAACTGGTGTGTTAATAAGAACTAAAAGCAATAGCCAGCCTATGTATTTATTTGGGAGCAAGCGATACATCTTGAATGATTTCAAAATCAAGGACGCAGGTCGAGGTGATAAAGGTAAAAGAGTATCTTTGTGTCACCACATTTTTACCCCATACCTGCAACAATAATTTTGTGTGAAACAAACGGCCCCGTCAAAAGACAATTTGTCAAACTTTTCCAATTCTTCTATTACTCAGCCAATCTCAAAGCAGACATTTGGTTGCAAAAAGTTTTTCTATATGCGGCACCCAAAATGTAACAACAAAAACCTGAACCTGTAGCTCCTTCAGCAATCATACTATTACTAATACTTAAATCCAGCTAGCTGTACAAGGGTGAAAGTCTGACAAACCGTCTTTTGACGTCTACAGAAAATTAAGAAATAATGGCAACTAAATGACAAATAACTTGAGGCAGTCAGGTAAATTAAACTACCTGGCTTTTTTCTAATTTCGTAAAACCACTTCCTTTTCAGGCTTGCAAAGAAAAGTCGAAGGGTTTCTCTTTTGGCGTAGAATATCCTGTCAGACATGGATTTGTCAGAGGAAAGACAGGATGAGGAAGTTTTTTTCAGTATTTTTATTGTGCTTAGCAATGTTTACCGTTAGCTTCCATCGTCCAGTTCTAGCAGCAAATGTTCAAAACGGAGCAAAGGTGTTTTCTACTAACTGCGCCTCTTGTCACGCAGGGGGTCAGAACTTGGTTAAAGCTAATAAAAGTCTGAAAAAAGAAGATTTGCAAAAGTACGGAATGAACTCGGTACAAGCAATTATTGCTCAAGTTACTAATGGCAAAAATGCTATGCCATCTTTTAGAGCTCGTTTAAAACCCGAGCAAATCGAAGATGTAGCAGCCTATGTACTCGAACAAGCCGATAAGGATTGGAAGTAAGATTAGGTAGACATATTGTTCGTAATTTAAGTGTTGGTAACGCTTCCTCGTGTCGGAGTATGAAGGGCTAAAAGCAGATGTTAGTAGTGAGCGATTTGTCTCTGGTGTATGCTCATGCAGGGGTAAAAAGCCCTGACTACAAACTAGATGGTGAGCGATTTGTCTCTGGTGTACGCTCGTGCAGGGCTAAAAGCCCTGACTACAAACTAGATGGTGAGTGATTTGTCTCTGGTGTATGCTCGTGCAGGGGTAAAAAGCCCTGACTACAAACTAGATGGTGAGTGATTTGTCTCTGGTGTGCGCTCGTGCAGGGGTAAAAAGCCCTGACTACAAACTAGATGGTGAGTGATTTGTCTCTGGTGTGCGCTCGTGCAGGGGTAAAAAGCCCTGACTACAAACTAGATGGTGAGCGATTTCTCGCTATCAAACCAGTGATACTGCGCTGTCATTTTAGGCTAGAACAATAGCGCAGTATCGTCACTAGAAATCAAACTAGATAGATGGTGTTTGGTATGAGGGGAAAAAACGCGTACTCGTACCACATTGTCCAGATAAAACTATTAATCCAACGCCTCCGCTTTTGGGAGCTTAATTCATATTCAAAGCTTCCTTGTGAGATGTCAATCGAGGATAGATGTGAGTTGCAACCGCATCCGTGTTGATAGGTAAAGCCGTACTTGGAAGCAATACTTTGAATTTTCATCTGTATGGCAAATACTTTACCAGCATGCAAGACAGCATCCCAAGGGCGTTTGTGTTCGCGATCGCGAGGGTCAAATCGCAAAGCACGCTCTTCAAATACATGCTCTCGGTAAATGGGAGCTAGATGCACCTGATAAAAGCTTGCAGGAAGCTCATAACCAAATTCCTCAAACAAATCCATGCAAATGCGAGCAACCTTGAACGCGTTTTTGTACTCTATTCCCTTTGACTCTAGTTCGTACAGAATCTTCGTCAAGTTTGGATAGTTGTGGATTTGAAAGTCATGTCCGTAAAATTCCAGCGTTTCTCTTGCTAGCTGTCCGAACAGTTGGGAGAAAGCTGGTTTTAGGTGTGCTAGCTGTTTTCGCTCTTGGAAGAATTCCACTTCACCACGTTCCAGCTTGTATTGGAACAACTGTGCCATCTCAACATAAGTGTGTGGATAAGAAAATCCAACATTAGCGTTGCCTTTGGCAATGTCTTGCCATACAGCAGGTAGTTGAGAAACCTCGACTGCATTTTCTTTGGCGATCGCTACAACATGCTCGACTTCGACAAGCTGCATATGCAGACCTAAAAAGCTATAACAACAAATTTTCTCATGCAATTTACCTCTAATTTCCCTAATCCAGTCCTCTGTCCCAGATAAAAGTAAAAATACGAAATATTTGACAGGCTGTCTTTGCTAAAGGATATCTCTATTCGGCTTTTTCAACTTCGTAGGTACGGTTTATACACCATTAACTTCTTGTCAAGTCCTTGCAAAAAATATTTACATCACTTTATACTTCTTTACAGAAGTGAGAAACAAGGAACAAAACATGACAGCAAAGGGCTTCACCATCAACGAACGCGGTCAACTGAACAACTACGCCATTGAACCAAAGGTTTACGTTGAGGAAAACCCAAGGGTTGGCTTTACAGAATATGCAGAAAGACTCAACGGTCGCTTAGCAATGATTGGCTTTGTTGGGCTCATCGTTTTAGAAGTTTTAACCGGTCATGGCTTGATCGGCTGGTTAAACAGCTTGTAAATTCGGACACTTAACTAAATCACAACATTTTGGAGGAGGAACACTATGAAGACCGATTTCGATTTCCCGAAAAAGGATTTAATTGGACCTGTTGTTTTTCGACCCGATTTCAACAACTTCGAAACCATCAACGTCAACCAAGCCTGGTCACTGTTTTTCACCGCTGGTAAAGACGACAAGGCTTTGGGACAGCAAGAGGAATTGGGTTGGTTTTTCACTAACTTATTAATTGCTGTAGGATTAGCTGGAACTATTTGGGCGATTTTCTTCAGCAATGTTGCATAAGCAAATTTATACCAATATGAAGTCTTGGTTCCCACGACCGAGACTTTTTATGTGGCTGGAATTTTTCTTTTTGTTGCTTGAAAATAACTTATAAATACAGCTGTAGCATTCTCTGCTGTAAACGCTGTGCAACTGCTTTTTCCTCAGAGGAAAAGTTATCACAGAAAATTTCATACATCAACGGTACTCCCAACTCTAGCTCTTCGAGAATTTTGCGTTCAGCAAATACATCCTGGGGCTTACCTTCCAACACTATCTTTCCTCGATCCATAACAAAAACCCAGTCTGCCCACTTATAAACTAAATTCAGATCGTGGGTTGCCATCAACAAAGTCGTGCCATGGCTGTGAATTTTTTTCAAGATACTCATTAAGTTGCGAGTCTGCTTGACATCCAGGTATGCAGTTGGTTCATCTAGCATTAATAATTCTGGTTCGAGCACCATCACATCCGCTATAGAGACTCGCTTTTTTTGGCCTAAACTCAGGTGATGCACTGGTCTTTGTGCCAAAGACAGCAGTTCGAATTCCACTAATGCTTGTTCCACTCGGATTTTGATTTCTGCTGCAGGTAAACCCAGATTGCACAACCCATAGGAAATATCTTCTTCTACGGTAGAAGCGACTAACTGTTGTTCTGGGTCTTGGAATATAAGACCAACTTTTTGTCGCAATTTACTTAAGTAATTGCGGGTGTAGCGTAATGGTTCACTGCGCCAACGTATAGTTCCAGAATCAGGCTTGTACAGACCGTTTGCTAATAGAAATAAAGTCGTTTTTCCGCAACCATTCTGACCAATTAACGCGCATTTTTGACCGGATGGTATCTTGATTGTCAAGCCGTTGAGAGCCGATTGTTGCGAGCCGGGATAAGTGTAATATACTTGGTCAAATTCGATTAAAAATTCCTGCATTCCGACACAATTCTAATAATATTAATACCGCACAACCAAAAATTGCTTCTGCAAGATATCGCTGAGATGGGCGATAGCGACGAGGGCGCCAAACTCGAAATTCATCTCGAAATCCTCGTGCTTCGAGTCCTAAAGAGAACTGATTGTACTGTTTGAGAGTTTGTTGTAGCAATTGTCCAATAAGTATTGCTAAACTTTTCATGCTAGCGCGCCAGGTGCGATAACCATCGCGAGATTGTTGTGCAGTCCACAACTCACTGGCTGTTTTCAAGAGGATAAAAATAAACCTATACATTAGTAGCAATAATTCAGTTAAAAGTATAGGACATCCGAGTCGGCGTAAAATTTGCAGAATATCGGTGAAAGGAACAGTTAGTATCAAAAAGTACAGACAAGAAACCGAAGCTAATGCCCTTGTAAAAATTGCCAACGTTTGTTCGCTCCCGCTGCGACTAATGTAAATGTAATATTGTCCGAGAACGATTCCTGACCATGCATCAGACAGTACCTTTTGCAAGTCATGAATAGAGACTGCGTTGAGTATTAGTGCGGGTAAACTTGTCAACCAAAAAAAGCTAGCGAATATTAATAATTTTAAATAGATACCAGCAGGGATTCTGGCGTAAACAACCGCCCAAACACCCATCCACAGCGCTGTCAAAATTTGTACTAATGGATGGGTAAAAAGGGAGATCGCAAGAGTGGCGATCGCAAAAACCAGTTTATGTTCTGGTGGTATGTCTCTGAGTTTATTAGTATAGGCTAAAGTGTCTAGTTGCAGACTCATTCATTATCTCTTTGCTGTTGGGAACGTCCCTTGTATAAACCGATTGCATAACCAATTACTCCTGCACCCAAAGCTGCTTGAGATGCAAATAACAAACTTTGTATTTCACTGCTGGGTGGTACGAATAAAGGTTGAAACCAAGGTTGGTATCCAGGTTTGACTTGACTGATAGCTTTTTGTGCTTGGTCATCAGAACCGCTAAATTTTGCACTGCGCAGAAAGATTAACGGTGTGACTGCTAAAGCTACCACTGCTAGTACTAATAGCCAGTTATTCCATCCCTTATGAGACTGTTTCATTGCCTTGAGGTTCCCGTTTGATTAACTGCAACAATTGTAATTCTTGGGAATTGTAGGATTGCAGCCAGTTCCAGACTAGTATGGTGAGCAAACCTTCGCTAATTGCCAAAGGAACTTGAGTAATGGCAAAAATTCCGGCGAATTTGGTAAACGAAGCCATAAAACCGCCCACAGGAGCTGGAAAAGCCATAGCTAGCTGCATCGAAGTAATAACGTAGGTAACTAAATCTGCCAAAGCTGCTGCTAAAAATATGGCGATTCTTTGCTTGCCGGTAAGTCGTATCGTCAAATTATATACCCAACAGGCCACAAAGGGGCCGGCGATCGCCATTGAAAATGCGTTTGCTCCCAGTGTGGTGAGACCGCCATGGGCCAGTAGCAACGCTTGAAACAATAATACTAAACTGCCCAAAACCGACATCGCCAGCGGTCCGAACAAGACCGCACCCAATCCCGTACCTGTGGGGTGAGAACAGCTACCTGTCACAGAAGGCATTTTTAAGGCTGATAGCACGAAAGTAAAAGCTCCTGCTAAACCAAGCAGCAGCTTGAGCTGGGGATTTGCTTTGGTGATGCGAGTCAGCGATCGCAGTCCGAGTACAAAAAAGGGTAATGCTACCACCCACCAAAAAATCGCCCACTGCACTGGTAAAAAACCTTCCATAATGTGCATGGCGTAAGCGGGTTTTGGTAAGGCAACTACAAAGTACAAACTTACTAATGCCAGCCAAACTAACTTCGGTGTTGCTCGCTTTTTCATCTTTGTATCCCAGTAGATTTTGACTAGTATACAAATTCTGAAAATACTTTTTCACCAAAAAGTTAGCTTGACAGATAAGCGTATTCTGTATTGTTTAGCCAGCTCTAGCCGTGCAACAGTAAAGGCTTTTCCCGGCGAAGGAAAAGCCCCTTTGATATTTAATTGCTCGCACAATTATCATCTTTAGGTTTTGAGATTTTTGTCTTCATCTAGAGTGATTCCTTCTAAGTTAGTGTCGTTGAAGTTGACTTCGTTTAATTCTGCTTGGCTCAAGTCCGCTTGGGATAAATCTGCTTTTGCCAAATTAGCATGACTGAGGTCTGCTTCTTGTAAGGAAACTGCTTTTAGTTTCGCCTCTTGCAATTCTGCATTGCTAGCAGACGCGCCGATTAATTTTGCGATCGTCAAGTCCGCATGATGCAAATTTGCACCATCTAAGATCGCTTGTTCTAAAATTGCTCCATCCAATATTGCCCCAGTCAAATTCGCTTCTGTAAGATTAGCTTGGGTTAAATTGGCTCCGTTCAAGTCAGCTTCAACTAGACTAGCTTTACTCAGATTTATTCCCCTTAGTTCTGCTCCGCTTAAGTTAGCTCGGTCTAAAATTACTTCGCTCAAATTAGCTCCTTCCAGGTATGCTTCGCTCAGGTCTACTCCTGTAAAGTCTCTTTTCCCTGCAGCATACTGTGCTAGTAATTCGCTTGCCTTCATTATTGCACCTACCACCTACTGCACTCAGTAATGTTTGTACTCACTACCAAAGAGCTAATTTTCAAGAGACTTGCTACCAACTAAAAACTCGACATCCTTCTTTGGAATTTGGGCTTGCAAATTCTTTCCTGGAATCGGAAAAAGGACATCAAAGCTACTTTGGTGGCATTGTAGAACTATTCCCACCAAACCTTCTAGCAGCTCGTGGTTGATGTTGCGCGTAAGTCTTACTATATCGTTTTCGGCAATCGCTGTCATGGCTGTGACCTCTATTTACTACTAGTTAGGCAGGTTGTGCTTTTGTATTAGGTCAAGCATGACACATTATTTTTGAATACATGTCCTTCTACAGCACTATATTGAGTACTTGTCATCTTTACTGTTGACATAGACCTGGAGTAGGAAATCACAAGTTGTCAACTCCAGGACAAAAGGGAAAACGAGCGCGATCGCCTCAGAAGTATCTACTGCTAAAAAAGAGGCGATCGCTTTTGTCGATCATTCTACTGTTACGCTTTTAGCCAAATTGCGAGGCTGGTCAACGTCTAAACCGCGACGAGCAGCAATGTGATACGCTAATAGCTGTAAGGGAATAACCGTCAAGATAGGAGAAAGCAGTTCGTCTACTGGCGAGACGGGGATAATGTCATTAAAGATTTCCGCTGCTTCTTTGTCGTTAACGGGAGTAACCCCGAGCAATCGAGAATCGCGAGCTTTGGCTTCTTGAGCGTTGGAGATCACCTTTTCGTAGACACTTCCTGGCATAGCGATCGCCACCACCGGTACCTTGGCATCTAGCAAGGCTATAGGACCGTGTTTCATTTCTCCTGCGGGGTAGCCTTCAGCGTGAATATAGCTGATTTCTTTTAACTTCAATGCTCCTTCTAAAGCAATAGGAAAGTTTATTCCCCTACCTACAAAGATAAAGTCTGTGGTCTCGGCAAAGTCGTGCGCCAACTGCTCGGTTAAGCGCTCCTGAGTTTCCAAATTCGTCTCAATTTCTTTGGGAATTTGCCACAATTCCTTGACAATATCTTCCCAGACGTCGGAAGCAACTGTTTGACGGCGATAAGCTAAATCGAGCGCTAAGGCATAAAATGCCATTAATTGGGCGGTAAAGGTTTTCGTCGCCGCCACACCAATTTCAATTCCAGCCAGGGTATTAATTATGTTGGGTACCATGTGTCCCAAAGTACTTTCCGGGCGATTGGTAATTCCTAAAAGCCGCGGCTGATATTTTGGTTGTTTGTTTTGGCGGCGTTCTTTTTCCATTGCCAAAGCTGCTAAAGTATCTGCTGTTTCCCCTGATTGGGTAACACCGATGGTGAGAGTATTGGGGGTTAGGGGCGAGGGAGCGTAACGAAACTCAGAAGCGTACTGTACCTGGGTAGGAATTTGTGCCAGCTGTTCTAGTAAGTATTTACCTACCAAAGCTGCGTGCCAGCTTGTACCGCAAGCGACAATTTGAATTTGCTCTAAATCTGCGTATAATTCATTGCTCAAACCTAAATTAATGCTGGAATTTCCATTACTGTTAAAGTATGCTTCCAAGCAAGCTCTGACGACTCCCGGTTGCTCGTGGATTTCTTTGAGCATAAAGTGCTTGAATCCTTGCTTTTCCACCATCATTGGATTCAAGCTGAGCAAGCGGGGATGTTTTTTCAACCTCTGACCGGCAAAGTTGTAAATTTCGATACCCAAAGGAGTAAGACGGGCGATTTCGCCATTTTCTAACGGTAGTACTGCCCGAGTGTGGGAAATAATTGCAGGCGTGTCAGAAGCGCAGAAAAATTCACCTTGACCAAAACCAACTACCAAAGGAGCTTGCTGCCGAACCACAATTAGTTCGTCGGGATAGTCAGCACAAATCACTGCGATCGCAAATGCTCCCTCTAGTTCTTTTACTGCTTTTTTTACTGCTTCTAAAAATACTAACTCAGAATTACTTTCATCGCGGGCTATTTCTTCTTTTAGAAACTGAGCAATTAAATGGGGTATAACTTCTGTATCTGTGTCCGAGCGGAACTGATGTCCGTTAGCTTTGAGCTGTTCGCGCAGCTCGCGGTAGTTTTCGATAATCCCATTCTGCACTACTGCTACGCGGTTGGCGGTATCGGTGTGAGGATGGGCGTTATATTCTTCTGGTTTACCATGAGTTGCCCAGCGAGTATGACCAATTCCTATTTGAGCAGGTGTTTGTAGGTGTTCTAATTTAGAACGCAAATTGTATAATTTGCCCTTGGCTCGAACGCAATGAATCTTGTTTTCCCATATCGTTGCTATTCCCGCGGAATCGTATCCTCGATACTCTAGTTTTTCCAGTCCAGATAACAAAATTTCCGTTGCTGCTTGAGTGCCAATGTAGCCTACGATACCGCACATTGCCCACACCACCTTATCTTAGAACAATCAAATTCCAGTATAGTTGCTAGCACAAAATCTGGCTTTGGCAAAGTTAGCCAAAGTTAGCAAAGAAAGAAAAAAAGGAGCAAGCTGCTCCCTGCAATTGTGGATGTAGTTAACGCTGTTGCTGTGACCTTACTGTTTGGAAATTTAATTTAATTTAGTATTAGCAGGGTGGATCGGCTACCCGTCAATATGTTAACTGAGTGGCCACCCACCCCACTATCATTAAAAAAGTGATTGCTATCTCAGCAGTGACATTTCCACACGTGAAAGCAGGTTTAGGTTTACCTTCGACAAGTTAGTAAGCTAAACCCATACTGCGAGTAGTTTCAGCTCCCAGATAAACACGGATGCTTAAAAAGTCGGTGGGACAAGCAGTTTCACACCGTTTGCAACCCACGCAGTCTTCTGTGCGCGGAGAAGACGCTATCTGCTGCGCTTTGCAGCCATCCCACGGAACCATCTCCAACACGTCTGTTGGACAAGCACGAACGCATTGGGTGCAACCAATGCAGGTATCGTAAATTTTGACTGTATGAGACATTAAAAAGGCTCCTTTTTGAGTTTTATTCTCTGCGAAAGAATCCTAATCAAGGCTTAGTTTACCGCAGTGGCTTATCCGTCGTAATCAAAAGGCTACATAACTTCAAACAACGTAATAAGCACCCAAGCAAGCTACCAACTCACTCAAAGACACCACAAGCCTTTGCGTCCCTATACTAATTTTTAAATCTAGAGCCACACAAAACTTTTAGTTGAAAACGCCGTCCAGGCGGTGTAAAATTACAAGGGGCAATTTTACTTTTGACAAAAAGTTGAAATTTTTGCCCAGCAACACCTTTGTCCGGGGCAACATAACTTAAAATCTCGATGTTCCCAAGACTTTTTTTCTGATCTTGTCGAGAACAGACCAATACCAATCTCTATCGTTTAATAAGGCATGAATGATAAATTTTAGATTCTCTTTATGATCCGCAAATAAGGGTTGAAAACCTGTTTGAAGTAGTTTTTGGGGATTGCCCCATGTATGAACAACGTAATTTTTCATACTTTGCGGAACCTCAGTTTCAACAATGATAGGTTTCATTGTTGGTGGTAAAAGAGCTTCCACTTGTGCGATCATCTCTCGCACTGAAACAGGTTTTCCTTGTCCGATATTGTATGTAAGACTGGAGATATCATCAACGGTAGGACTACAAACAGGTAAAGTCAACAAATGCAAAATTGCTCGCGAAACCTCCGGTGCAAAAATAATATCTCTAGTCTGCTCTCCCGCTGTAAAATAATTCGGTTGTTTCCAAACTGCAAATGGTTTTCTTTCTAGGGCGTGCCATAATATTTGCGTGTACAGATTGCCCAAATTTTTCTTGTGCTGCTCTGTGACACCATAAACAGAAAAAAATCTGCAAATACAAACTACTAAATTATGGCAAAGGGCTTGCTGGATGGCCATTTCCTCCATCATAATTTTTGCAAGTTCGTAAAGGGAAGCAGGCCACACTTTTTGTGTTTCTACCGAAGGAAGTTGCTTATATAAACTACTTGTACTTGCAAAGATTAATTTAATTTTGCCGGCGACGCACCATTCTAATGTTGCTTTCCAAATTTCAATTTCTTCTATGACATCACTAGAACTTTCGAACAAAGGAGCGCTGGAGCGTCCTCCTACAAAAATGACGATGTCTGGGTGTATCAAGGGATTTTGCGAGTATTGAAGATGTGTTCTTGTATCAACGCGATCGCGTAGTGCTTTGGGTAAGTTCTCTCGTTTTCCCAATCGCAGATCGTCGTTAATATAAATATTTTCAATCGGGAAGCCAAGTTCGTACAGTTTTCCTGCTATGTGGGAACCAACTTGACCGCAACCTCCCATAATACTAATTTTTTTGTCTTTCAAGCTGGAAATTTTTTCTATAAGTTGGTCGTTTACAGTTTTAGTAATGTACCAATTTTCTATTTCTTCCCTGGAATACGGTAATTCGATCTGTTGTTCTAACACGATTGTGTTTACCAAATGCGGTTGGCCAAATCTTGCTTGCACCGCGCTGGTAAAGACTTTGATTATACCCAGCGCCGTATGGAAAAGCAATAATTGCAGTATTTACACTTTTTTGTCAGCAGCAGGAGGAGGAGCAGCATGAGGTAGTATGGAGCGTTCGTCGTCTGGAATGCGCACGGGAACGCCCAGTTGTTTCCTCGCTGTTTCTTCTGCTAGCTTTTGGTCTTTTTCGCTGTCAAACTGACTTTCGTCCAAAAGATGGGTTTCTCGTACTGCTTCGTCTCGAGTCGGCGGTCTTCCGTTCTTCCATTTGTACTTGAAGTCCATAATTTAAACAACTGCCTTGTCGAATATTTTACTTGTATGGTTTTCCATGGTAGGCAGCAAAAAAGAAGAGTTCCTCTACCATAGGTAGACTTGCAATTTCCTCTAGCTAAGATTTTCCTGTCAAACAATAAATTTCTGGAGCGCGTTATGCAAATCTTGTGTCAAATCAATCACTGCTTGTCTGGCTGAATGGCGATTGGTTTGATAAACTGGCCAGCGTTCTGTGACTGAAATTGGTTCACCTATGGTAATTTGAGCTTGTCGCCAACCCAAACGAGGACGACGGGGCGTTTTTGTATTGCTTTTAATTCGAGCAATGGCATCAAATATAAGTAGAGTTATTTCCGCAAATCTTTCAAAACTGGGCTTTTGTTTAATATAATTTCCCGTGACAGCAACAAAGCTTTCTACCAAGCGCATGTGTCGCATTCGCAGATCTGCTTCTGTTGCAACCCAATCCGCTAGTCCCCGTTGCAAGGGAGGGAGAGCATTTAAATCTGGTAAATCTTCTCGGTAAATATAACTCCAGCCAGCTTCTTCCAAGCGACGGCAGCGATCGATAAAATTACCTTGTGGCTGCAGTCCAAAGTATTGTTCTGCAACTTTCAAAGCTGTATCTAGCAAGCGTTGCAATCTGGTGACCAATCTCCACTCGCACGTTGCAGATTCATCGTGGGCGATTTGTTTGGGTAGGTCTTGATGATAAAAGCGCCGATAAAATTCTTCCATTTCCGTAAGCAGAGATTCTGCAAGACGCAAAAGGCGTTGGTAGTAAATATCTTGGATTTGTGAATGTTCGCAAGCTATTGATTGTGCGTTTAAGCCAATATCAGCTTCTAAACGACTTAATAGCCAATCCAATCTTGACCAAGGTGGCTTTAGATAGTAATACTGGATTGCGATCGGCACGATTAAAACTTTTTCTGAACGATTAGCTTTGAGCAGGTCTTCTACACACCAAAATCCCAACTGCGCCACGCCGGGTTCCAATGGACTGACAATTCCGCTATGACCGTTGGTTGCGCCTTCTGGAGCAACAGCTAGTGGCATTTTGCCATTAGCAAATAAATCCCGTGCATTGCTCACACCGTGCAAATCCAGTCGTTTACCTCGGCGAATGGGAATACCGCCTAATCGAGAAAAAAACCAACCCAACCAATCTCCAACCCATAATGTCATTCCGCGATCGTAGATAAAGTGGCAATGAATGGGATATTGCAAGGCAATTTTTCGCTCGCGGGCTACCTTTGGTACTACTCGAGAAAGCAGGTAGAATATACACAACGGATCGTCTACCTCTGGATGGCGAAATGCCATCAAAAAACGAATTTTTCCAACTTGGAATTGCTGGTACAGTTCAGCTAATATTTCTGCGTTCTTGACTTCTATGCGCGAAATTCCGCTTGGCAACCACGGTTGAACTCGAAATCGTAGCAAAAAAGGCAGCAACCACCAGGCAAGCTGAAGTACAACTGGATTAAAGTTTTGGGGAATAAACTCCAATCGTGGCTGGGCTTTCTGAATTAAATTAGGCAAGGTTGCTCTCCAGATGGTCTTTTCGATCGCGATCGCGCTGCGGAACTATAAGTATAAAGTTACACAGTGCCAAGGGCAAATGGATAGGGTCGCGCTCAACGGGCACATGATGCGTCGCGCCCGTTATTTGATATCTTGCCACATCCTGTTGCTTTAACCAACAGTTTCTCGCACTGATTCCACATCAATGGGCTTGAGCGCGTACAATCGCAGCAAATGGCCGATGATGGAAACTACAAGGGGTATTTTTTGCACAAATTTCAGGAACTGGGAGCGATCGCTGTTATTAATTTCTATTAATTTCAGATGATGTTGGGAACATTTGTGCAGTCTGTCAAAAAACTCTGGATGATTGGTGTTCAAAATGACTGGAAATGCTCGTGCTGCAGTTTCGTTGGTCTTGTCAATCACTTTGATGTTGTAATCCTGCGGATCTATGCCTATGGACTGGTAGAATTTCGCCCGCTCAAATACTGTGAGTGTGTGAGTAACAAACACTAATAGCAAAAACAAATGCGACCAAAAACGTGCTTTCCAGTTGTTCCACAGCTGGGGTTGCGATCGCAACAACACTTTGAAAAAATCCCCGTGTCGGTTCTCATCCTGACACCAACTCTCGAAGTAGCGAAATAAGGGATAAAATTGCTTTTGCGGGTGTTTCTGTAAATGGCGATACATCAGAATGTAGCGCCAGTAACCTATCTTCTCCGACAAATAAACAGCATACACAATCCACTCAAAAGGAAAAAATGTGTAAGTGCGGTTTTTGCTCAGGTAACCCAAATCCACAGATGAATTAAAATCTGCCATGGCTTTATTCAAAAAACCCGCATGGCGCGCTTCATCCCTAGCCATATAGCTAAAGGCTTCTGCTAACAGGGGATTTCGCTCTCTGACCCGCCGTGATAGCTCTTTGAACAATAAAAATCCAGAAAACTCTGAAGTACACGAACGTTCTAAAAAGTCTATGAATGCAAGACGCTTTTCGTCTTCGATGTTATCCCAACTTTGCTCAAACTCGCGATCGCGTACAAAGTGATGGCGATTGTAATCTACCCGCAACTGCTCTACCACCGCTTCCAATTCTGTTCTATGCGCAGAAATATCCAGCTGCGCCACAGCGTCAAAGTCGGTAGTGTAAAACCGGGGTGTCAGCAATGTTTCCTTGATAGGTAATTTTACTTTTGACTCTGGGTAGGGAACTGTACTCATCACGAGAAAATAATCTTTAATAGCTTTAAAGTTATATAAGCATGAATTTTGGTAGCCGCCTAGGGTTTGTGAAAATATTTAAATTGATTTACTAAAATGATTTTCAGAAGAATCCTAAAAAGTATTAATAACTATATCGTTAATTGGTTATTAATAGTTAAATAGTGGTGGTAGAAACCAACATGGCTTGGATCTGCATCGGTGGTGGTATTGCTGACGGTTGTGATGCAGATCTTTTCCTTAGCTTCGCCAAACAGTTATTTATGCGGTTGATTTGGCTTTTTCTCCAGGTGATGTTGCAACAAGGAAATCAAAATGAGTAGTAATTTGGCCCTCAAGCTTCGCACAGGAACCCAAAAATCTCACACAGCAGCAGAAAATGTAGGATTTATGAAATGCTTTCTCAAAGGAGTTGTAGACAGAGACTGCTTTGCCAAGTATTTGAGTAACTTGTACTACGTCTACAGCTTCCTAGAAGCGGAAATAGAGCGCCATCGCCATCATCCTTTAGTCAGTGCCATTTACTTTCCAAAATTAAATCGCAAACCTTTTTTAGAGAAAGACATGGAATTTTACTACGGAAATGAGTGGTGGACAAAAATCAAACCTTCCGCTGTTACCCAGCATTACATTGCTCGCATTGGTGAAGTATCAGCTACTGCACCGGAATTATTAATCGGACATGCTTATACCCGTTACATGGGCGATCTTTCTGGTGGTCAAATTTTGCAAAAAATTGCTCAGCCTGCACTGAAATTAGAAGGTTATCAAGGCACATCTTTTTACAATTTCGAGCACATTCCTGACAAAAAGGCATTTAAACAAAAGTACCGTCAAGCATTGGATAGTTTGCCTATCGATGATGCCACTGTTGAACGTATTGTTGCAGAAGCCAACATCGCATTTCAATTTAATATGCAGATGGCACAGGAATTAGAAGGAAATTTGATTTCCGCAGTGGGAAAAGTGTTATTTAATACTCTCACTGCCGGTCACAATCCCGGTAGTACGGAAGCCACTACAGCTAGCTGAATGCCATCAAACAAAGGGTGCAAGAAAAGAAAGACGATTGGAAGTAGTTTCACCCTTTGTTACTTATTTGTTACTTATTTTTTATATGAGGAAATAGAAGCACAGCAATGGTTTTTCAAATTCCCCCGGTCAAGTTTGACATTGATATTATCAAAAAGTACGACCTTCCCACACCAAGGTATACTAGTTACCCACCTGCTACAGAATTTAGGGAAACATTTACCGCACTTGATTTTCGAGATGCGATCGCCGCTTCCAATCATAGGAGAACTCCTATTTCCCTGTATTTTCACATACCCTTTTGCCAAAGTGCTTGCTATTTTTGCGGTTGTAACACAGTTATTTCCACCAATCAGAATATAGCCAAACCCTATGTAGAGTACTTGAGTCGAGAAATTCGCACTACAGCAACCTTGATAGACCCAAACAGAAAAGTGGTTCAAATGCATTGGGGAGGGGGAACGCCAAATTACTTGAACCAACAACAGGTAGAACAGCTGTGGAATAGTATCAATAACTGCTTTAGTTTCGATTCCCAAGCAGAAATTTCACTTGAGATTAATCCCCTCTATGTGGATAAAAACTACATTTTCTTTCTCAAAGAAATTGGTTTTAATCGCATCAGTTTTGGCATTCAAGATTTTAATTTGCAAGTGCAAACAGCAGTGAATCGCATTCAGCCAGAAAAAATGCTATTTGAGGTAATGGGTTGGATAAAAGAGGCTGGATTTAAAAGTGTAAACGTAGACCTTATTTATGGCCTACCGTATCAAAATTGCCAGACTTTTAAACAGACAATTAGAAAGACAATTGAATTAGATCCAGACCGCATTGCCGTGTTTAACTTTGCTTACGTACCGTGGTTAAAGCCAGTACAAAAGAATATTCCCAAAGATGCACTACCACCTCCGCTTTCAAAACTGGAGATTTTGAAAATGACTGTTGAGGAACTGACCCAGAGTCAGTATTTGTTTATTGGTATGGATCATTTTGCTAAATGTGATGACGAATTGGCGATCGCCCAAAGAAATTCTAACCTCAAGCGCAATTTTCAGGGTTATACAACTTGGGTACAAGCAGAACTTTTTGGTTTTGGTGCCACATCCATCAGTATGCTAGAAGAAGCCTACGCTCAAAACCACAAACGCCTGCATGATTATTATCAGGCTATTGATACAGGTATTTTACCCGTTGCTAGAGGTATCAAACTCAACAGAGACGATCTTGTGAGACGAGATGCAATTATGCAGATTATGTCTCATGGCAAGCTAACCAAGCAAGAGATAGAAAACCAGCACCACATCCGCTTTGACAAATATTTTGCTCCAGAATTAGAGTTGTTGAAGTTTCTGGAAACAGACCAATTGGTTACTTTATCAAAAGATGAAATCACCGTTACAGATCTGGGTCGGTTATTAGTCAGAAATGTCGCTGCTGTTTTTGATGTTTATCTTAAAAATCGCCAACAACGGTTTTCCCGTGCTATTTAAGCTGGGTTGGTGGTGCAAAGCGATAAATCGCTAACTACAAACTTTTTTCAGGATGTGGGTGCAAAGCGATAAATCCCTGACTACAAACTTTTTTCAGGGATAAGTCGCTGACTGGTGGACAGAGTTTGTTACGCGGGGTTGGTTTGCAATTTTTGTTGAAGTAGGTGAATAATCGCAGCTTTTTCTAGGATTCCGACCAGGATACCATTATCGCCAATTACCGTGAGAGCAGATAATTTTTGTTGTTCTAGTAGCTGCATCGCTTCTGATAAAGGTCGATCGGATGCAACGGTAGTAGAGTCTGGTATCGGCTGGGTTACTTTTATAACTGGGGTTTCTGACCACAATGCAGTAGGGATGGAACGGATGTTATTGACATTTATCGTTCCTAACAATCGCCCGTTTTCATCTACAACTAGGACCGGCGCCATTTTTGTTCGTTTCCAAGTAGTTCATCTGCGAATTTTCTAAGGGTAAGATTGGCGGAAACAATGGGACTGTCTGGGGTTACTGCGTCTGCTGCGGTCAAACCTGTAAGTTGTTCTTGTACTTTGGCAAATTGAGCTGCGTTACCGGCGTTTTGTAGCAAAAAGAAACCGATCAACAAGTTCCAAAAGTTAGCAAAGCTACCGAAAAGCAAGAGCGGAAGCAGACCGGAAGCGATCGCTAACCAACCAAAGATTTGTCCAACTCTACCGGCGAAGGTTATGCCTTTGTAGGGATTGCCTGTAATTTTCCATACTATTGATTTAAGTATATTTCCCCCGTCTAAAGGTAAACCTGGAATGAGGTTAAATAGCGCTAAGGCTAGGTTAACCGATGCTACTACCCCTAAAATTGCTGCCGAAGGTCCGGATATTCCGCTACCTAAACCAACAGCGGTTAGCAAAACAAACAGTGCTAAGCTTACCAAGGGACCGGCGATCGCCACTGCAAACGCTTGTGCTGGCGTTTCTGATTCTTTTTCTAAGTTTGCCAATCCGCCAAATATAAACAATGTAATTGACTTGACATTAATTCCCTGACGAATGGCAACGAAGCTGTGTCCTAATTCATGAGCAATTACAGAACTAAACAACAATAATGCTGTCAGCAATCCTAGCAACAAAGCCGCTCCCCCACCTAGCTGGGGAAATTGTGCTGCTAAAGCATTACTGTAACTCCAAGTAACCAAACCTAAAACTAAAAACCAGGAGGGATGAATATAGAAGGGAATTCCGAACAAGTTGCCAACGCGAATTGTATCGTTCATGCTATTTACCGCTGACTTCAGCAGTTTTATCGTAACAAAATATTAAGCATATTTAATTTTTATAAAGGTAGTGTAATCCGATTGCACAGGTGTGGTTAAGCGAAGTTGTGCTCAGGGGTGACGTCGTATCTACGAGCGACTGTTGAGGTAAAAACCAATTCGGGAACTATAAGCTTGAACACCTTTAGGGAAGGTGAGAGTTTTTATTGATACGGAGATAAAAATGCAGCAGGTGATGAACAAGCAGCGATTCCCAGTTCAGATCGATACTTCATTTTTGATAGCAGCACTGATTGTTCCTATTGTTCACTTTTGTCTGGGATACGTGGGTTTATCGATGACATTTGTCAATGGTGCATCGGTGTTTTGGCCTTCACTTGGTGTTTTTTTAGCAGCGATGCTATTGGTAGGTTATCGTGTCTGGCCAATTTTGTTCATCAGTGACTTTACTGTTAGTTATACTCTTTTTTTAAAAAAAATTTTTTGCTCAGTAGCATTATTCCTGCTATTAATCTCATTACTCCCTTGGTAGCAACTTTTTTAATTCACCGCTTTATCAAACACCGTAATTTTTTAGAGCGATCGCAGGACGTCTTTAAATTCGCAGTCATAACTGTACCCAGTCCCCTAATAAGTTCCCTGCTAGCAGCACTGACACTTTGTGCAAATCATATAGTACCTTGGACAGCATTCGCAGACGTGTGTCGAACCTGGCTAACATCGGATATTGCGGGGATTTTGGTTGTTACACCTTTGTTGTTAGCATGGTTGCAAAAATCTCCATCTCAAACAAACTGGAATCGACAACAAATTCTAGAGTTAGCCTTAGTATTGCTTTTGGTCATCACAATTGCTCACCAAGCTTTTTGGGGAGGATACCCGATTGAATACATGGTAATTCCCCCATTGATGTGGTTGGCATATCGGTTTGAAGCGCGCGTATCATCTTTATTGATGCTCATTGTATCCGCGATCGCAATCTTTGGTACCGTTCGAGGGTTTGGACCTTTTTCTAGACTATCTTCGCCGAACGAATCGCTCATTTTGCTGCAATCGTTTATTTGCGTGATTGCTATTATCACCTTTGTGGTTTGTGCGGTGACCAACGAAAGTCGGAAAGCACACAGGAAACCCAAACAAGCTAACAAGGAATTGGAACAACGAGTTCAACAACGAACAATGGAACTCGAGGAGGCGAAAAACGCTGCTGTTGTTGCCAATCAAGCTAAGAGTGAATTTCTTGCTAATATGAGTCACGAGTTGCGAACTCCCCTCAACGCCATTCTCGGCTACGCTCAAATCTTACAACGGACTGAACCCTTGACAGAAAAAGGGCGCAAAGGAATGGAAATCATCTATCAATCCGGTTCCCACCTGCTGACTTTAATCAACGACGTTCTTGATTTATCCAAAATCGAAGCTCGCAAAATGGAACTTTGTCCGGTTGAATTTCATTTTCCTTCCTTTGTGCAAGGAGTGGTGGAGATTTGTCGCATCAGAGCTGAGCAAAAAGCGATCGCCTTCGAATATTTTCCTGACGAGCAACTTCCAGTTGGAATTTGCGCAGATGAAAAACGACTGCGACAAGTTTTGATCAATTTGTTGGGAAACGCCATCAAGTTCACAGACAAAGGAAAAGTAACGCTTACAGTTAAGGTTCTAGAAACAAAAAACAGTTCCAATCTCCCCCAAACCCAATCTTCCACAAGCAAAATTCGTTTTCAAGTAGAGGATACAGGAATTGGGATGACACCACAGCAACTGGAAAAAATCTTCCTTCCCTTTGAACAAGTTGGAGACTTGAAAAGACACAGAGAAGGAACTGGATTAGGATTAGCTATCAGTCAACAAATAGTTCGCCTCATGGGTAGCAATTTAGAAGTTGAAAGTCAATTGGGTAAAGGAAGCGTTTTCTGGTTTGACGTGGAGTTACCCGAAGCAAAAACATGGTCAGCAGCGTCTCGAGCAACACCACAGGGAATTATCACTGGTTATCAAGGCAAAAAACGCACTATCTTGGTAGTTGACGACAAGTGGGAAAACCGTTCGGTCATTGTCAACTTATTGGAACCACTAGGATTTGAGATTATAGAAGCTAGTAACGGACACGAGGGAATCACCCGTGCTCTCGCCGCTCAACCCGATCTTATGATTACCGATTTGTTAATGCCAGTGATGGACGGCTTTTCTCTGATTCAGCAAGTCAAGAAATCTGCCGTATTAAAAGATATTGCAGTTATTGCTTCTTCTGCAAGTGTTTTTGAAAGTGACCAGCATAAAAGTTTAAATGCGGGAGCAGATGCCTTTTTACCCAAACCCGTTTCTGCAGAAAACCTGCTGGAATTACTTCGAACTTATCTGCATTTAGAATGGATTTACGCAACAAATTCAAAAATAAATGATGAGCAAAATCAAATCCACAAGCAGTCAAATGATGTTTGTCTACCTTCTTTGGATCTATTAAATAGCTGGCATGCCTTGGTAAGATATGGTGATATCAATGCTGTACTCAAGGAAGCAAAAGATTTGAAAACAAACAATCCGATTTATGCTATCTTCGCTCAACACGTAATCGATCTGGCTGAAAATTTCCAAATTAAAAAACTGCGAGAGGAATTAACTAAATGGATAAATCAACAAAAAATACAAGAAAAAACCCCCGTCAAAAGCAATGAGTAGCTGACCAAACCAACCTTTGTTTGCGTCTTAATTTCGGACTAGGATTTTACTAAAAGCACAAATTCCATCTTGGCTGCAGCGATCGCTCGCTTTGGAAACACAAACTTATGCGCCAAATATTTTTACTTTTGACAGGGACGCTATCAATTTTGCTTAGCAGCTGCAGTACCTTGATTACCAACCAGTACGAAGCTACAGCGCTTGCTTGTTATACATGGCAAGTTAAATACGCTTATGATTTCAGCAATGAAAAATTACCTCGTCTGGAAACCTTTGCTACTAAATGCTTGCTCAATCGCAACGGTATAAAGCCTCCCGGTGCAGTTATCGGTCCCGATGACCGCGGTTTGTGGTGGCCGACTTTACCGCCACGACCTTCCGTGGACGAGGTGGAACAGCGGAAACAATCTCAAGAACAAGCAAGTCAACCGGAATTGTTAAAGACTGTAGAGTATAAATTAACCTACACAGAAGGCGAGCAACAAAGAACACTGCCTACCAACTATCAAGTTTACCGACAGGTGGTAAAGGCTTATCCATCCCGCACCCCACTACAGTTGACTTTGGGAATAGGTAATAACTCGGTAGAGAAGGCCGAACCTGTTGCCAACACAGGATTGTGAAAGTTACGAACGCGCAAGCACAAGCGATCGCTTGATGATATATTTGCTCATTCTCCTTGTCGAAAAATTGATACAATTTTCAAATAGTACGCAGACAGCAAATTTAATTTCACGTTCCAAAATTTTTCATATCAACTGCTATGATTGTTCAACATTACGATGCAATCCACGTCGAAGAAAGTTTGCTGCGGAAAATTAAAATTAAAGAACACCAACTCAAAATTGCCCAAGAATCTAACATGCCTTACGTAGCTGAAGCATTACAAAGGCAATTGTTAGAGTTGCGCTCTCAGGTGTTGGAGTCACAGGATAGAGAATTTCAAGCCTTGATGAGCTTGTTAGATGATGAAAATTAGTCACTGGCTGCGTTTACAAGACAATTAACCCCAACCGTACACCTACCCTCACAGCCTGAGTGCGCGTGGAAACACCGAGTTTGTGAAAAATAGAGGAGATGTGAAACTTGACGGTATGTTCTGAAATATGCAACCGTTGGGCGATCGCCTTATTTGCTAATCCACACGCAAGCATTTCCAAAACTTCTATTTCCCGCCGTGTCAAAGCTTGTACGGGATTTGTCAGTTCTGGGTTGCGAATACCTTCTTGCAAACCAAAGAAGAACTCCGCGAACTCGGGATGCAAAACTACCAAACCCAAAGCTACTGACTCTACAGCTGCAACAATTTCTGATTCACTGCTAGTTTGAGGTAGTATACCTCTGACACCAAAACGCCATGCTTCTACCAAATCAATGGTATCTAGTTCCTCAGCAATCAGTAGCAGCGTCAATGGATAGGAATCGTAAAGCAACTGTTCCCAATGCCATTTTTGCCCGTAGCTACTCAAATCTAGCAGCACTACATCCGGTTGTAATTGCTCAATATCTTTTGTCAGCGTCTGGAAATCCGAACCGCTACCTGCGATTTTTATTTTGGCATCAGTAGCCAACACCGCGGTCAACCCCGCTCTGACTAAAGGAGAAGCAGCTACTACCAGTACGCGAATCATCTTTTTCGGTAAAGTAATTGTCGTCTTTGTAATGGGGGTCGATTTTCGCTGCTCAAAAAACCTTCGACCGTGGAACTAGAAATTGCCACACCCAGACCGTTAACAATCATGCTATTGATTCCAACAACACGACCGAGACAGTTGGCGACAGGACCGCCAGAATAACCGGGAAATAAGCGAATATCAGTTACCAAGGTTTGTTTGTGTTTGGTAACAACTATTCCGCAACTAACAGCGTTTTTGTCTGCAAAGGGATTTCCCACGGCTATAACTAATTCTCCCACCCGCAACACCTCTGCTTGTCCGATAGTTGCAGCGGGTATGTCGATAGCTGCGATTTTGAGGGCAGCTAAATCCAATTCTGGGTCAATTTTGGTACGTACAGCTGGAAATTCTCGTCCGTCTGCAAGTTCAACACTAACACGGCTGCTGGTGGCGACGTGGGCGTTAGTAATAATCAAGCGGCCTGCAAATGCAGCTAAAGGTCGCCAAATCACACCAGAACCAACCGTTTGGAAACCGCTGCGCACTTTGACTGTAATTTGGCGTAGCTGAGAGCCTAGATTTGCAAGTTCCCCGGCAATGTCAGTCAATGTAGCCTTAGTCATGGGCGTATTTTCTTACTCGATTGGTCGTTCGCCTACAGCGATCGCTAATTCTATTAGCACTCCACCCCGAATCACTTGCATTTTCACAGTTTTACCAATGCGATCGCTACTGTTCAACAATGCCAGTACATCAGCACTGTCCCTGATAAATACATTATCAAAAGATACAATTATATCTCCGAGGAGCACACCAGCTTGAGAAGCTGGACTGTTCGGTTCCACATTCACCACAATCACACCGCTAGCAATAGGTAAACTAAGGGCGGTGCGTAAATTTTCAGGTAACTGTACCGGTTGCATTCCCAAACCCAAGTAACCCCGCACGATTCTTCCTTGAGAAAGCAGCTGCTGTACCACCCTATCAATTGTGGAACTGGGAATGGTCAAAACCGTACCTCGCCTTCCGGAGGTATTCATACCCACAACACGACCAGCTGCATCTACAAGAGGACCGCCAGCAAAATTTGGATAAAGAATGATATCCGGACGAATAAATCGATCGATATTACCACCGCTCATACTCCGCCAAGCACCACCGCCAAGCGCACTGACACTACCCATGGTGGCTCGAATGTTTCCGTCGCTACTTCTTGCTAAACCCAATACCAAATGTCCAACTTTTAAGGTTTTGGCATCCCCAATTGGTGCTACCGGAATATCTGCATTTTCGAATCGAAAAATGGCAATATCAGTACTGGGATCGTGTCCTAGAAGCGTCACTGGCAAGCTGCGACCACCAGCTAAGGTAATGGTGATTTCATCATAGCGTGGCAGGGACTCGTCCGAGGTGACAATAATACCGCGACGCCAGTGAATACCACTAGGAGCAATCCGCATGCCAGTATTGACCGCTACCACTACCCCTTCCACCTGTTCCACGGTGGTTGCTAAACTATTAGATAAGTCCAGTAATAAAGACATACATTTTTCATACATTTTTCCCAATGCTGATATTTTGTCGTTTTCCTAGGTGGAATGACATCAGAAAATTGGGCAGAATTTGACCTAGAAAAATGGCTAGGATAGGAAAAACCTACAGGAAAATCCAGTGTTGACGATCGCAAGCATGCAAACTCCAGGGCATGCTGGCAGTTTTTGATAAAATGACAACAGCTGGTAATTACCCCGTGCATTGCACTCGCTTCTGGCTAAGATGGAAATTTTAATTGTTGAGGACGAAGCGGAAATCGCTCAGTTGATCAAACACACTTTAGAAAAAGAAGGTTTTAGCTGTCACACCTGTCGTGATGGCGTCACTGCTTTGCGGTTGTTTCAAGAAAAACCACCAGATTTAATTATTTTAGACTTAATGATTCCTGGTTTGGATGGATTGGAAGTGTGCGCCAGAATTAGACAAAAACCAGGTACAAAAGACCCTTACATATTGATGCTTACTGCTAAAGCCGAAGAAATCGATCGCGTTATCGGGCTGTCTACAGGTGCCGATGATTATATGGTAAAACCGTTCAGCCCCAGAGAACTAGTCGCCAGAGTTAGAGCACTGCTGCGCCGCAGTCTGCGAGGAGGTGGACAACATCAAGTCTATGCTACGCAACACTTTACAGTAGATATCGAACAGCGGACAATTACTCGCCGACTGGACGATCGCCCTCCAGAAGTTTTAGAACTGACAACTTTAGAATTTAATTTATTAAGCACCTTTGTCAGCAGTCCCGGACGGGTTTGGAATCGCACTCAATTAATAGACAAATTGTGGGGTGATAACTTTTTTGGCGACGAAAGGGTAGTAGATACCCACGTAGCTAGATTGCGAAAAAAAATAGAGCCAGATTTGACCAATCCCACCTTTGTGAAAACTGTTGTAGGCGTGGGCTACAAATTCGAAGATCCTCCTATAGTCTAAGCAGAAACGAAGATGAGCTGGCGTTGGACAAAATCCCTACCTTTGGCTACTCGCCTATTTTTCTCTCACCTTGTGGTGATGATTGTAGGGGTGGTGAGTCTGGTGATTATCAGCAAAGTTTCTTCTCCTCGTTTTTTTGTTCTGCATTTAGAAAGACTAGAAGAAAGGGGACATGATTTATTTGACATTCGTACTGACTTGGTTAACGGATTTGAAATTGCCTGGAGACGCAGCACGATCTGGTCGGTCGTAGTCGGTGCGACAGCAGCAGGAGGACTCAGTTACTGGGTATCCAGACGCATCATGCAGGGGTTAACTGAAATGGAACAAATTACCCAAAAATTCGCTGCTGGTGAATTTGATGTGCGAGTACCCGTATCGGATATTCCAGAACTGAATAAACTAGGATCCAGCTTCAACCGCATGGCCGCAAGTCTCGAAGGAGTAGAAGCACGACGACGGGAATTGATTGGTGACATGACTCACGAACTGCGCACTCCCCTGACAGTAGTACGCGGTTACCTAGAGGAAATTGCAGACGGAAGAATAGAATCCTCTCCGGAGATTTACCTGCGTCTGGTCAAAGAAACTAAGCGCTTAGAACGGTTAGTTAACGATTTGCAAGAACTTTCGAAAGCAGAAGCTGGTTATTTACCTATTTTTATCCAACCCGTGGATTTGTATCCGTTACTAGATTCCCTGGTGAAAAGATTCGCCGACCAGCTTTTGGAAGATGGTCCGGTTTTGCAGCTGGAGTGTCCAAAACCATTACCTCTTGTACTTGCAGATATTGACCGTACAGAACAGGTGTTAGTTAATTTGCTGGGGAATGCGGTACGCTATACCACCCAAGGTTCAATTACCATTCGCGCTTGGACTGAGTCTTCCCACCTGTGGATCGCTGTTATCGATACGGGTATGGGTATCGCCGCGGAAGATTTACCCCACATATTTGAACGCTTCTGGCGTGCTGATAAATCCCGCGATCGCTACTCCGGAGGTAGTGGCATAGGATTAACAATATCCCGTCGTTTGGTGGAACTACAAGGCGGTTATATGGAAGTTGAAAGCGAATTGGGAAAGGGAAGCACTTTTCGTTTTTGCCTACCTTTATTTCATCCTAATTCCTGAGCAAGATTAATTTCCTCTATCAGTAGTTGCTAGCCCAAATTCATCATCGCACACTCTACCTTGTGCTCAGAAATTAATTAAATTTCTGGTTGTAAGCGAGCGACGAATTTACTTCGATTTCCTTGATAACAACAGCCAATTTCCTAGCCACCCATACAAGTCATTGACACGAATCAGTCATAGTTATGTCACATCAAATTGCTACCTTGAAATAGTCCCTAGTTGTTGTCTTTAAGCTGCGCTGGGGAAAAATCAAAAAGAGATGACAAGCTTGGATAGTAAAATTCACGTTTGATTTGAAACATGACTTCTTTTTTCTTAGCGGCATTTTTTATTACCTTGCTGACTTTATCCGGTTGGGTAGCGATCGCTTACTTGTTTCCTACCAAACATTCTCAGGATTAGGTAAATTCCTCTGTCATTATAAGCATCAATCTCTAATCCCGAGGCACTTTCTCGATACATGCACTCCGCCCTGACTGTGATTTTTTCAACAGAACAATTAAATTAAATTCTAGCTTCGCCCTGGAAACTTGAAAGAAGCGATAAATCGCTTACTACTAACAGGCGATAAATTGCTTACTACTAACAATTATTAGGTTATCTAATTGCTTTGATGATATTAAATTTATATAATTGATATACTTTGATTTTGAAATTTTTATATTCTTACCTGATTAGGAATGTAAATTATTGAAATTTGAGACTCAATAAAAGTTGATATCTTAATTGCCTCAATTAAGTGGAAATACTATTGTGCAATCCCCGCAAATTACATTAGTATTCACACTCAAGATGTCCCAAAAGCTGAGTAAAGTGTTACAGTTATTCAGGGAACGGAAGGCGAAGCAAGTTGCCCCTATAAGCAAAGATAATATTCTACCAATAACGGAATTTAAGGAGTAGTGCCGTGAACAGGATACAGCTGGCTTTAATTATTAGTTACCTAGTCACCACTTGCTACTTTTTCTTCTCCTACCTAGAATTTTCTTGGCGTCATCTCTGCCCTTCATTAGAAGATAATTTTTTTATCTGTTGTAATATTTGTGATTGCAATTGCTTTTTGGCCTTTGTTGCTCCCTGTATCTTTACTAAAAATTTTTCGCATGCGGGATGTTTCCACTAGTACCGTGGTTCCCGTAGTTGTTGCCATGTCTGCGTTTGGTTTTGTGTTCTGTATTGTTTAATAATACAACTAGCAATTGAGCATGAGAAAGATTAGAGTCTCAATCGGTATTTAAAAACCTTTGCTTTTAGCCCGATTAAGACAATACTAACAACAAAACTTATTTCATTTATTTCATAGCCGTAGGAAAAGCACCTGTTTGTACGGCTAAATTGAGAGTTTGGCCTTGGCGACGCAGCTGTATGCGTAAGTTGGCGCCGATTTGGCTGTTATCTACGGCCTTTTGTATGCTGCTAGCGTCTGTAACTTCTTGACCGTTTATTTTTTGAATTACATCTCCAGCACGTATACCTGCTTTAGCAGCTGGGGAATTTGGCATAACTTTGACAACCAGTACACCCTTATCTTCACTTACGCTCAAGCCACTGTTGGGATCTGAATTTATGTTTTGCTTTAGCTCTGGTGTTAATCCCACCATTTGGATTCCTAAATAAGGGTGTTGTGCTTTACCTGTAGCTATAATTTGGTTGGCGATGCGTTTGGCCGTGTTGATAGGAATAGCAAAGCCTAGTCCTTGCGCTCCTTGGATAATGGCCGTGTTCATACCTATAACTTCGCCACGGTCATTCAGCAGGGGACCGCCGGAGTTACCAGGGTTAATTGCTGCATCAGTTTGGATGAAATCAACGCGTTTGTCGCCAGCACCAATGAGACTGCTATTTCGTCCAATGGCACTAATGATACCTGTAGTGACGGTGTTATCTAAACCGAGGGGATTACCAATGGCGATCGCCCACTGTCCTGGTTGCAATTGATCTGAATTTCCCAAGGTTACTGTTGGTAGGTTTTTAGCATCAATTTTCACAACCGCAACATCCGTTAATTCATCTTCGCCCACTACTTTTCCTTTAAATCTGCGTCCATCTTTTAAAATCACTGTTACCGTATCTGCGCCATCTACTACGTGGGCGTTAGTAAGGATGCGACCGTCAGCGCTAATGATAAAACCTGAACCTGTTCCTCGCTCTACTCGTTTTTCTGGTAGGGATGGAATTTCTTCTCCAAAGAAGCGACGGAAAAAGGGATCGTTAAATTCGTCTGGCAGCTCGGTTTTTATAGTTTTAGAAGCATCAATTCTTACAACCGCCGGTCCTACTCTTTGTACGACTGCGGTGACAAAATTAGGATCTGTACCTACTGGAACTGGCGGAGCTGCGTTGACGGAACTGACTGCCAATTTGGATGCGTCTTGGGAAATCTGGTGAGCGTAATAAGCTAGATAGCCCCCCGCTAGGGTCATTCCAGAACCAAGCAATACCAGTGACAGATTCACTGCTGCTTTTCGCCAAGCATGGGGCGGATGGATTTTTTCACCAATGGTATGAAATGAAAATTTCTTTGAAAATTTATCTCGATCCTGTTGTTCGTGTAACATTTTTGTATGGAAATATTTCTAAATTTATTTCCAATCTAAATATATTTTGTGAAGCTTTTGTGGCGCAAATATGGCATTAGAGTGAATGGGTTTTATTTTACTTAATTTTTATTATAATCACGAGCTTTAGATGTGTTTGGCAGTTGGGTGACGAGCAAGCAGGCAATGGCCACAATCGCGTGCGCGTTATTTCCCCATGCCAAACCTTGATAAAGTCACGGTAGATACTTGGCAATTTTGAAATTTTTAACTAGGGATAAAGAGGTGCTTTATTGATTTCACCGATATGATCTAAAGGCCAAAACCGAAGTATGGCGCGACCGATAATATTCTCCCGCGGAACGACTCCCCAGCAGCGGCTATCGTAGCTGCTGTTACGATTGTCACCAAGAACTAAGTAAGAATTGGGAGGGACGATGGCAGGTTTTAAAAGGAAAGGAGGTTGGGGTCCTGAGGTACAAACGTCTATGAGTGTTCGTTGGGAGGGAGATAGATATTTATCTTCTGCTAGGGGGCGATCGTTGATATAAACTTTACCATTTTTAATTTCTACCTTTTCTCCCGGTAAACCTATAATCCGCTTAATAAAAGCGTCTTGATAGTTTTCCCGTTTTAATTCTTTTGTTGGTAGAAAGACGACAATATCTCCTCTTTGAGGATTGGAAAATTTATAGCTGAGTTTATCAACAATAATTTTGTCAGCTTCCCACTGGTTAGGTGAACCGTGCAGGGTAGGTTCCATAGAACCGGAGGGAATCCAGCGAGCTTCAGCGACAAAAGTACGAATTCCCAAAGCCAGTACGATGCTTAAGGCGATCGTTCTGCCTAGTTCGGCAAGCCAGGAATGATCGGGTTTTTGGTTAGAATTGTTCTCAGGCAGTGGATTTGGCATGAAATTACTACAGTAAAGTCCCTACGTGCAGGTAATTAACTTTTCCGTTTCTAAATACTATATATATTTATTAATATTAGCTTGACAAATTTACTTTTCGGATCGTGTAGTGGTCTGGCGCAGGTAAACCATGGCTAAAAAGATAAACTTGTTGGTAATAAATGACATTATTTTTATTATTGCTAGCAATCCAACTAAGTTTAACCTAAAGTCATGATAATTTGTCATAATTTGCTGTGACCTTAACACAGTTTATAATCTATGTCATCTCAAGATTTACTGATTCGCGGCGCTCAAATAATTTTAGCTAACGGAGACATAATAGTAGGGGATGTGCTGGTACGCGATCGCCGCATTGTTGAAGTAGGAACACAAATCACTTGTGCACAGCCAACTACAGAAATAGACGCCGAAGGGTTAACTTTGTTGCCGGGAGTTATCGATCCGCAGGTTCATTTTCGGGAACCAGGATTAGAACACAAGGAAGACTTATTTACCGCTACCTGTGCGTGTGCTAAAGGTGGGGTGACTTCCTTTCTGGAAATGCCAAATACACGTCCTCCTACTACTAACCAGCAAGCACTTGATGATAAATTACAGCGGGCTCGGAATAAATGCCTTGTCAACTACGGCTTTTTTATCGGAGCTACAAAAGAGAATTTACCAGATTTACTGACGGCAGCTCCAACTCCAGGCATTAAGATTTTTATGGGGTCAATGCACGGTCAATTGCTGCTGGACGAAGAAGAAATACTAGAAGCTATATTTGCTCGGGGAAATCGTCTCATTGCTGTTCACGCCGAAGACCAGCAAAGAATAAACCAAAGGCGCCAAGAATTTGCTGGAATCGAAAATGTCGCCGTTCATTCTCAAATCCAGGATAATCTAGCTGCAGTGCTTGCAACTCAAAAAGCATTAAAGCTTTCACAAAAGTACCAGCGCCGTTTGCATATTTTACACATGTCTACGGCTGAAGAAGTACAATTGCTGCGTCAGTACAAACCAACTTGGGTAACAGCAGAGGTGACACCCCAACATTTATTCTTGGATATTAGTGCCTATGAAAAAATCGGCACGCTAGCGCAAATGAATCCCCCTTTGCGATCGCCCGAAGACAACAAAGCTCTTTGGCAAGCTTTGCACGACGGGATCGTAGATTTTATTGCTACAGATCATGCTCCCCACACTTTAGAAGAAAAAGCACAACCTTATCCCCACAGTCCTTCGGGAATGCCAGGAGTAGAAACTTCACTGCCTTTAATGTTAACAGCAGCAATGGAAGGACGGTGTACCCTGGCGCAAGTTGTGAAGTGGATGTCAACTGCTGTTGCTCAAGCTTACGGAATTCCCAATAAAGGCGCGATCGCTCCTGGTTATGACGCCGATCTTGTGCTTGTAGATTTGCGCACTTACCGACGAGTTTGTCGCCAAGAACTACTCACCAAATGCGGTTGGAGTCCCTTCGAAGGTTGGAATCTCACTGGCTGGCCTGTTTATACGATTGTAGGCGGGCAAATTGTTTACGAAAAAGGCAAGCTACACACGCAAGTGCGCGGACAAGCTTTAACTTTTAAGCAATAATTGTCATCTACATCCAAAGTACGGGCAAACTCAAAACAGCGAGTAGTGAAGGTTTAGGTGCGGTAATTCTGTTGTTGGCAAATCACAAGTTCTTTACTCAAGGTAAAGTTGTGGCATGTAATTTGAACCAAACGGTTTTCCTCCTCTTGATGGGTGAGATACAAACGAAGATAACTAGGTGGTTTGTAAGGCATTTTATCAGCCCATTCAATTGCTACAATTCCAGGAGTAACTTCCACAGCTTCCCAATAAATTTCTATGTTTAGCGCTGCAATTTCTTCAGGTTGTAAGCGGTATAGATCTAGATGATAAAGGGGAAGGCGACCTTGAGTATATTCATTGATCAAGGTAAAAGTTGGACTGACAATTGGTTCGGCAATACCCAAACCTTCACCAATACCTTGTACTAAAGTGGTTTTACCAGCACCCAAATCACCTTCTAGCAAGATGACGCTACCAGCATCTAGGGATTTACCAAGAGTAAAACCAAGCGATCGCGTCGCTTCTGCATTGGCAAGCAAAAAGTTAATCATTGATGTTGGATGGGCTGAAATCAAAATAACTTGACCTTTAATTTACGAGCGGTTATTTGTCTGCTTACTTTTCCATCTATCCTTTTCTTTTTCTACTATTGCTTTTGCCCACTCTCTCCATTTTCCGTAGTGCGTTCGGCTGTACCAGCGCAACAGTACTCGCGCCAATCGCTGGGGATCGTGACGCACGCAACCTGTTTCGTCTTCGTGCATCACATTAGCTAAAACAATTCTTCTTCTCATTTTAGTTACTTCTTCCCGGTCTAAAAACACGGGATGGGAGTTTTGTTGGGCATAACGGATCAGAGCTTTTGCAGAAGGAGATTTTTTATGCACCAGCACGGCGTTAAACAGGCGTCTACCACCGCAGGCCTCATCAATTGCTCGAATGTGGTCGCTAACAGTGTATCCCTGGGTTTCGCCTGGCTGGGTCATAATGTTGCAGACATAAATCCGGGGTGATTTAGAAGCCGCGATCGCATCAGCAATTTCAGGTACTAATAGATTCGGAATAACACTAGTATATAAACTACCAGGACCCATAATAATATAGTCAGCTTCTTTAATTGCTTTTATAGCTGCGGGTAACGCTGGAGGACGAGAAGGAGTACAGCCAATTTTAACTATCGTACCTCCTGCAGCAGTAATTTTTGACTCTCCTTCAATGCGACGGCCATCAGCTAATTCTGCCCACAGGCGAACATCGCTCAAAGTTGCTGGCAAAACTTGTCCGCGAATCGCTAGTACTTTTGAACTAGCAGCCACACCTCGCTCCAGGTCTCCGGTAATTTCACTCATAGCCGTGAGGAACAAATTACCAAAGCTATGACCCGTCAAACCGTCGCCAACACGAAAGCGATATTGAAACAATTCTGTTAATAGCTTTTCTTCATCTGCTAAGGCGGCTAAGCAGTTGCGAATATCTCCTGGTGGTAAAACACCAAATTCCCGTCGCAAGCGCCCGGAGGAGCCACCATCGTCAGCAACAGTAACAATAGCAGTGATATTAGCGCTATAATGTTTCAGTCCTCTTAGTAGTGTTGAAAGTCCGGTACCACCACCAACAGCTACTATTTTTGGTCCTCTATACAAGCGGCGGTGCGCTAGCAATACATCTACTAGTTCTTCATCGCCTTCTGGTCTGAGAACCTCTGTAATGGAACCTACTGTACGGGTTTGTCCCCAAAGAAGTAACAACAACCCGAACAACATTACTAAAGGTCCACTAATATAGTTGGGTAAGATATCGGTAATAGCTGCTAAAAAACCCCTTAGCAGCTCTAATGCCCAAAAAATAGGTGTGAGCTTGATCCAAATTGCCAATCCTAAAGACGCCAGCAACACACCCCCAATACTAATTAACAACCAACGTTTTACTGATAGCCCGGGGGACAACCATTTGAACCATTGGTTGACTCGGTGGGAAGTGCGACGGCGCGATTGTTGTTGCAAACTGTTAAGGGCTTGTCTGAAGAAACCAATTGACATACTTAGTGCCACGAACAATGATTAACAGAGAATTTACACTACCTAGTCTCATCTCCAAATGGAAAATTACTACATTTTTCACTTTCACCAGAATAAAAGCGTCTGTTCAAGCTGGCTAATTAGCCTTGTCAAATAACACTTTGTCCCAGTGGAACTAAATCAATGGGAAAGCGAATTTTGGGATTAGATCCCGGACTGGCCACTCTAGGATTTGGAGCAATTATCTGCAATCCAAATCATGCTCAGCTACAGGATGCTGCAGTAAATATTCTAGATTTTGGCGTGATCAGTACGTCAGCAGATGTAGAAATGGGACAGCGGTTGCGTACCTTGTACGAAGATTTACACACCTTAATTGACGAGTTACAACCCGACTTGGTAGCGATTGAGAAGTTGTTCTTCTATCGCATGGGAAATACCATCCTGGTTGCTCAAGCACGGGGTGTGATTATGCTAGTCTTGGCGCAGCACGAGCTGTCATATATAGAGTTTACACCTGCTCAAATCAAACAAGCCCTGACCGGATACGGCAATGCAGAGAAATACCAAGTTCAGCAAGCTGTGGCGCGAGAGTTGCACTTAGATAACATTCCCCGTCCCGATGATGCAGCAGATGCTTTGGCAGTAGCTTTAACAGCGTCGTTTCAGTATTGATTTTTATTTACAATATTGGCGTGAGCAAACGAGCTATTTTCACAGCTAACTTGAACCAAAGAGGTTTTTTATCATACTCGGAGAAATTCACAGCCACGCAAACAGCTAAATCATCCTTTAACATTTTCTCTACTTTTTTGACAAAATCACGACTGGCAATAAAGCCCATCACTTCAAAGTTGAGGAAAAAAGAACGATAATCGAGGTTGACTGTTCCTACTCCTGCTAGATCTTCGTCGATAAGTATGACTTTTTGGTGCATGAACCCATTTTTGTAGCGATATAGCTTGATACCGATCGCCTTCATTTCTTGGTAGTAGGAAAAAGAACACAAATAGACAAGCAGGTGGTCGGGTCGGTTCGGTAAGATAATGCGCACGTCTACACCACGCACTGCTGCAAGTGTTAAGGCTATGAGAGTTGATTCATCCGGGACAAAGTAAGGAGTGGCAATCCACAGGCGATTTTCAGCCAAATTAATTGCATTGACAAAAAACAAGTTACAAGCTTTTAGAGTATCCGCAGGACCTGTGGGAAGTACTAGTGCGGTTTGGTCGCTAGCACCGTTAGCTTGTTGGATGTTCCAGTTCGCTGCGATCGCTTCTCGAGTCGCCCAGTACCAATCTCGCATAAAGGTGCTTTGCAAAGTTTGTACCGTCGGTCCTTGCAGCATCATGTGGGTGTCGCGCCAAGGACTGAGGCGGGGATTTTTCCCTAGGTATTCGTCACCGATATTTAAACCACCAACAAATCCTATTTCACCATCCACTACCAAGATTTTTCGATGGTTGCGGAAATTAAGTTGAAAATGATTTCCCCTTCCTTTTGTAGTGTGAAATGCACTCACCTGAATGTTATTGGCGCGCAAAGATTTAATATAAGAACGAGATAGTTTGCTCGAACCTATTTCATCGTAGAGAAAATAAACCCGTACTCCTTGTTTGGCTTTTGCTATCAACGCTTCCCGAAATTCGTTACCCGCTTCGTCATCGTTAACTATATAGGATTGCAGCAGCACGTAACTGTTTGCAGATGCGATCGCCTGCAACATTGCTTGATATGTTTGCTGACCGTCAATTAACAATTGCGCTGCATTACCGCAGGTAAAGGGAATTCCGGTAAAAGCTTCCGCTAGCGGTTGCAGTGGTGCTAGCTTTTCTGGTAAGACCGCTTTGTGTTTAGTGATATCTCTGTAGAGGTGGCGAATCAGTTTGTGGTGTTGTGTATAAACTGTACGTAAGGCTTCTGCATAGCCGTGAAATTTAGTTCTGCCAAAAATCCAATACAACGGAACCGCCAACCAAGGAAAAGTCACTAAAGAAATTCCCCAGGCGATCGCTCCTTGGGAAGAGCGTACGTTCATAATGGCATGAGCAGCATGCACAATCCCCAAACCATGAACAATAACCGCAGCTGTACTAAAAATCGCTATAACGCCACTATCTACATGCATCTTTACTTTTTTGCCTTTCTAGATAACTAAATTCCGCCAGTAATGGCTTGTGATCGGATGAACAAATGTGGTCTAAAACTGTAGCCTTTGCTTTGTTTTCCCAAAGTCCTCGGTAAAAAATGTAATCTAAAGGAGGTGAGAGAAGAAATCGTTTAATTTTTTTACTTTCCTGGGATGTAAAAGTGACTGGAATTAATCCCAGTCGATTAACAGCTGCGTGCAAAAGTCTTGCTCTTTTTCGATTCCAAGTATTAAAGTCTCCCGAAAATATAATAGGTCCATCATGGGTAGATAAAATTAACTCTAACTCCTGCAATTGCATTTTAAACTTTTTTAAAGTTACAAAGTTGATAAAATGACTATTGACAGTTAAAAGATTTTTTTGTTGGTGGAATAATGGATATTCGATCAGCAGAGAAACTTTGGGAGTTTTAGTAATTGGTTCGCAATGCTTGGTGATAATAGCTTTTCTGGAGAGCGGATTAATTTTAGCTGCTGTCAAAATTCCTGAATAACTTTGATAATGAGTATCTATATAATTCGGAGCGAAAGCCCAACTCATTTCCTTTAATTCTACCAAGTTTTCTGTCTCTAAATTCACGCGCACTTCTTGTAAAAATATTAGGTCTGGTTGGTATGTATCCAGAATTTTTAAAAAGTCTTTTCGCCAATTTGGCTCGTAATTTTTTTTGGCAATGTTCCAATTTAAAACTTTGATGCAAGAACTGCTTAGTTCTGTTTTCAAAACTTGAATTCTATCAATTGTAGATTCGGATGTAGGAAGAAATCGATGCGACGGTACAAATTTTCTTTTCAAAATAGTGAGGTGCGTTTTCCAACCAGACATTACGCTCTTAGCTGCTAATTTTTCCAATCTAATGTATTAAAGTTACACAATCCCTATCGTTGCTGAGATAAATCCATCAAATTCGCTAATTTGTAAACGATGCGCGCACCAACATTACCATCCCACTCTCCATCACCAACTTCACATACGTCAAAGCCAATTATTTTTCTTCCACTATTTGCTAACTCGCGAAACAAGCAAAAAGTTTGCTCTAATTCTAATCCTCCAGGAACAGGAGTACCTGTATGCGGACACAATTTTGGATCCAGTCCGTCTACATCAAAACTAATGTAAACATATTCAGGTAAATGACTGATAATTTCTCGACATATCTCTAGCCAAGTTGTGCCAGAATACAGTTTTTGTTTGATAATTGGATCGTAAAAAGCAACAATGCGATCGCTTGCTTGTTCAATCATTTGCACTTCATCATGACACACATCGCGCAAACCCACCTGTACTAATTTAGAAATTTGTGGTATTTTTATCGCGTTAAACATAATAGATGCATGGGAAAATTCAAAGCCTTCATAAGTATCGCGCAAATCTGCGTGGGCATCAATTTGTAAAATACCAAAATCACTATATTTAGCTGCTAATATTTGCAAATAACCTAAGGGTGAACTGTGATCGCCACCAATTACAGCTACCCGCTTTCCATCATTAATTGCTTGCTGACACTGGTCAAACAACCACTTGTTAACCTGCTGACAAGCTTGATTTATCTCCTGCAAAACAGGTGTTAAATCTGGGGTCTCTGTCAGAGATTTACCATGCTCTAATCTGTGGATGATTTTTGCTGCTAACGAACGATACAATTTGTTTTTTTCTAACAAGTTTTGGGAAATTTCCACCATAAAAATCCCTTGTTTCCATCCCTGGGGATGGTCAAAATCATATAAATCAAGTTGGGGTGAAGCATCTAGAATTCTTTGCGGACCGTTAGCAGTCCCCGTACCGTAGGAAACAGTCACTTCCCAAGGAACAGGAAAGATAATCAAATTTGCAGACTCATAATTAAAAAGTAAACCAAAGATATTGCCATTAATTTGGCCTGTTCCGCTGGGATTGTAGTTGTAGATGTCGTTCATAAAATCTCAGAAATCTTGGCAAAGAGTAAAATGTTTCCTAAACTTATTAAAATTGGTTTCCAAAATAAATTCGCAAGCTGCTCAAGCCTTTGGTTGCAGATGTTATTGCTTGTCGGGTAGCTAGTAATTTTCTCAACCAAGGTAATGCAGTTGCGAAGAAATTTTTTGGAAGCAATACTGGTAATTAATTGGAAAATTCATGGACTGAAAATAACAGAAAGTGTGTGAGGAGAACGGACTGGTGATTGTTAATTAAAATTTGTTAGGGTTGGGGAGGTTGATTGCGTTTGTTTTTGAAAGAAGCAAGTAATTCTCGGACTTGTTCAGCTGCGATTTCACGCGCACCCAAACCAAAAGCGATGGCCGTTGCTACAGCGATCGCGCCTAACAACAATCCAAATGCTAAGTTAACAATATCGCTAGCAACACCAATTTGTTGTAAAGCCATTGCTGATACTAAAGCGATAATTGCAACCCGTGCTATTTGTCCCAGTATTTGTGCTTGGCGATCGCCATAACTGCTGATAATGTTAAAAGCCAAATTTGCGAGGAACAGTCCCACAGCAAATACCACCAATCCTGCTAGAATGCGACCAAAAATAACTACGATACCGCTGACTAAATTAGTAAGAGCTGGGATATTGAGAATATCAACTGCGGCAACAGCGGCAAATAACATAATGCCTACCAATACCACAATCCCTACTATTTCTGAGGGGGTACGTCCCGTAGTTGCAGCAGTTACAGTTTCTGGGGGTGCAGAGTAGTCTCGTGGTGTCTCAACAATAGTTCCAGGCTGTCTTATTCTTGTAGTGGGTAAACCCAGAATAGAGAAGATGTTGTTAAAGCCAAGACTGGTAAGAATGTTGGTAACCAAATCAGCAACAAACCGCCCTAAAAAGTAAGCTGCAATGAGTACGAACGCTGCTGTGAAAATAGTAGGGAGAGCGTTAAGGATTTGTTGCAACATAGCAACCGCTGGAACGGAAATAGCCTCGATTCGCAAAGCATTAAGAGCAGCGATCGCCACAGGAATTAAAATCAGTACGTATACGATAGTGCCAATAATTCCTGAAAAAGATTGTCCCGTTGTTGTTTGTCCCAGACCGAATTTTGCACCCAGACGGTCAACTCCTGCTGAGGCTAGTAAATTGGTGACAATTCGTCTTACCACGGTAGCAAGTAACCAACCAGAAAAAGCAATCAGTACTGCTGCAAGAATGTTCGGCAAAATTGAAATTATTTGGGTGATTAGAGTTTGTATGGGTAGTAAGGCTTGATTTAACTCTAAGGTATTGAGAATCGGTAATAGGAAAAGTAAAAAGATAAACCAGTAAAGGGCATTCCCAATCGTTTCACTTAGAGATAATTGATTTTGGCTAGAAGGTGTGTCAACGTTGGTAGTCTGTTGATTTAAGCGCTCATCTAGCCTCAGAATACGCAGCGCTCGTGTTGTCACTAGCTTGACAATTGTTGCTACCACCCAAGCGATCGCCAAAATAATTGCCGCACCTATCAATCTAGGTATATAGCCGATCACTTGATTGAGGAAGGTGTTGAGAGGTTGAGATACTGCTTGCAGGTTAAGTGCCTGTAAAACGGCGACTATAGTAAGTAAGACGATAATCCAAAAGACTATGCTCGAAACGAGATTTTCAACTTGAGGTAGTTCTCTGCTATCTGCACGACCTGTTAACCCAGCCGCTATTTTATTATCTATGTTGGTGCGGTTGAGAATTCCCCGCACAATTGCGGATGCGATCGCTGCAATTAGCAAACCGACCAATAAGATTGCTAGCGCTGCTAGTACAGAGGGAAGAAAAGCAATTATCTGTGCACTCAGTCGTTGTAAATAGTCTACTCCAGCATCGAAAGTCTCTTGTGGTCGAGTAGGGTTAATAAATGGAGATGGCGTTTGTGCAAGTATTTGCTGTAATCTAACTGGTAAGTAGCTGTGGTCCCAACTGGCGAGCATTTCTTGCCAAATTCTACTCATAATTCCTGACAGGTTGTGTGGCCACGTAACAACATAACAATATTAGAATATTTCTTCTTACCGGCAACAACTATGCTTTAGTATTTATCTATATGTATTGATTTTTCTACCAAAAGATAGATCGCATTCTTTTTGTTTTTTTCTTTTTGATAATATTCTGAGTCTGGTTAAATGCTGAAAAATGCAATTTTGCTGACATCAGCTTGGTTTGTGGGGTGAAGCTCGTCTTCACAAAACCCAGCTGGCGTTGCAATACATTGTTGGTTTAGCTTTCACCAGGCACTTTTGGCAAGAATTGCTGTACTAGTTTATAGCCTCAAAAAAGGAATCAAAGCACATCAAGTAATTAGATGTTCTTACATGGCTGGTTTATCTTGAGTCGAGAGTGTTCAGACACCCTTGGCTAATAAAAGCATTTCAATATTTGCCACAGGCAGGTTTAGCAATGCTGCCACCAAGCTATATATAAATTACTAAATTTAAACAAATAATAAATCTTTCCTTGCTTGCTCTAAATCTAAATTATTAGTTCGGTAACTAATTCAAAGATACAGGAACATGGAACGTTTTTTGCACACGCTCTGCCCAAAGCTTGAGTTGATCATAAGTTTGGACAAGCCGTTCGCCCTCGACGTCAACTTCCGTGGTGGGATAATTTTGAAGCATTTCAATCAATGAGACTTTATTGTCATTTTTCGCCGATAACACTAAGGCTGAACGCAATGCCTGTTGGTTTTCTTGATTTGATGGAGTATGAATTGACCAACTAATACGGTCTAGTAAAAATTCACCTGCAGGGTTGTTTAATGCTCGATCTAATACAACAGGGCTAACATTGATTTCCCACGCCAGAACTTCGCGAACTTTTTGCGGTTCTTGACGAGCTTGTTTCAAAAAGAAATTGAGTCGGGGCGAAACTTCTCCTGTTTCTACTAAATTTGTTAGTTCGCTAACTGGTAAGGAGGGACGAAAAATCCCATATTTAAAAACAACCTTTTCAGCTGCTGCAGTGTTGGTATGACATAAAAGAGCGAAAAATGTTACTAACAGTAAAGTATATAATTTGGGATAGATAAATTTCATTATTCTACAAGAGAGCAATTTTTTCAGTGTATTCCTAGAGGTATTTTATTATAGGTATGATAAAATATGGTGGAAAATTAAAGTTAAGTGTTCAACCAAAGGCTCTGGAATTTTCCTAAAAGTAAAGCTATGAACTTGCTATGCCGTACAACTAGCTGCACTTGAGTGAGAATCAATCACAGTTAAACAGTTAGTTGTGAAGCTTTTAAAGCACAATTAAATGTCTTTAGCGTCTGTAAGTAAAATAAAGGTCATTGCCAGAATTGTAATTGCTGCAATCCGGACAGGCAACAGCGGTGGATGAAAACTCGGTGTAAGCCGTCCTTGTATTTTCAAGCTCTCAATGCAAAAGAAAGCATTATCTTCAGAGAACTTTACAAATTCGAATCTAGCTACCCATTCTTCCTTGCGCAACGACCATCAATCAATGCCCTCTGTCCACTGTTAACTAAAGCCTAACAAGGAACGAGGGCATTTGAGTTTTGACGACCTTCACAAAAATGCTATGGGGTGGAATAGGATTGAGAGACTGGAGGATTTGTCACAAACATTCATAACATTGGTATTAACCTACTTTTCGTTTTTTTGTTGACTTGCTAAAAGTTCTTGATTTACCTTTTGTTACCGGCGCCGGAGTTTTGGCGGCATGGACTTTTGGAGGTCGACACCGTTCGCAGAATAACGGCCTTGAAGGATAGCAAGTGCGTTCGACCACTTTATTGCATCCTTTACAAACAAAACGATAAACTCTCTGCTTAATGATGCGAACGTGAGCTTTGACGAAAACTTCTTTACTTTCCACTGTTTATTCCTTTCAAAACAAAACGAAATTGTTATGGCTGATTTATCTGAGATTCTTAGGGTACTAGAAGCAGAAAGAGAGCGTTACGTCTTGGAAGCTGCTGATTTAGAACGTCGTCTGTCTTTTGTTCGGAATCAGATCCAAGCTTTGGAAGCTTTAATACCAAAGTATGTTCTAGAAGAGAAAATCCATCATACCTACAAACGCCTACCCGAATCTTCTACTATGCAGGTGTTTTTAGGAGATAGAACTCACTCTACTAATAACAAAGAGGAATTAAAGACTCTTGAGCAAGAATCAGAAACCGAACAACAGTTCCAACATCAGACAATTCCAACATCAACCACTCCACAATCTAACTCAGTCCCAAATCTGGAACAGACTACTCCTACACAGGAAGAACCAGATATCTCTGATATTCCCAAGTTGAGTGTTCCTAGAAAACCTGGAACTCTACCTTTGTTACCTGAATTCCAAGAGTACTCCATACAGAATGCCATCTTGATTTTGATGCGTCGCAAACCGGACATGCATTTTCATATTGACGCCATTGTACGTGATTTATACGGTAATAAATTAACTCCAGAGCAGTTTCGCACTGCTAAAACAAATGTCGGAAAAATGCTTTCTATAGGAGTGCAAGCGGGTATGTGGTATCGAGTATTGCATGCTCACGGTGTTTACACTTTGAAATATGAAAAGGGAGTTACAAGTAAACAAATCAAACCGGTGAAGAAGAAATGACTGGGTGTAGTAAGATGTTGAGGAACAAGCGACAGGCGCTCCCTCGCTGCTTTGGGGGGTAATTTACACTTAGCAATACTTGAACGTATGTGCTTGTTTGGTTCATCCCAAGACTATTTTCGCTTCCAAGGTAGCATAACGAACAGTACGATCGGAAATGGATAAGCTTTGAAAGAGTTGAAAAGCAGGCGATCGCTGGCTTGTTGTCAGGCATGAACAGAGTAGGGTCTAATAGATCTAAGCTAAAATATGAGGTAGGGAAAAAAGAAAAAAATATTCTTAAGCCCTTGACATTTTTTTATTTCCTAGCTAGTCTAGGAAAAGTGTGAGGCGGGAGCCGAACAACCGAACCATGAAAAAAGCATAGTTGGAAAGCGAGACGACGGGAAGAGAAGTT